>Ga0209489_103865_pt1 | contig 28565 bp, 10 predicted proteins | sample SiratrowhiteBW_FD_187527 | JGI IMG/M metagenome (GOLD analysis project Ga0209489, IMG submission 187527) | Root nodule microbial communities of legume samples collected from California, USA - Siratro white BW (SPAdes) (version 2) | ecosystem: Host-associated > Plants > Roots > Nodule | place... | reverse complement strand
ATATATATATATATATATATATATATATATATATATATATATATATATATTTGTCTTTAGAAATGTATTAAATTAATTCAAGACATTATCACAAAATAATAATAATATAGGGTTAAGCTACTCAAAATAAATTAAATAAAATCTGTAAATACTAAATTTACTCAACTTAATATAAAATCACACATAATTTGTCTTTTATATTATATCCATAAAATGTTTCAAGGTAAACATGTATAAATTTCACATAGATTCACATATTCAAAATATTTATTAAAAATATTTACTAAATATTTAATATCTACCTCATTTTAACATTTCAAGTATATAATCTACATGGATTGACGTGAGTTTAAAATATATTATGAAAAATAAGTCAAATATAAAAAAATTGACAACTGTTTTGTATATTAAAATTTTTGCAAGGTTGCATTTAGTGAAATACATACAATAGCAAGTTTTTAATCTTACAAACTCTCAAAATCTTTTCTAAAAACTCAGTTTTTAAAAGTTTTCCTTCTTTTGTTAGTACATATTTAATATTATACAATTTAATTAACGGGTAAAGAAAAAAATGATTTATGTCATAAATTTTTAAAGTGGTGCATGTGTAGATTACATACTTGAACAACTAATCAAATTTCACCAGACAAATTAATGTTGTATAGATACAACAAAGTATTAGTTAAGATTTAGTCATTTTTGATTAAATAACTTCAGTCTTGTTTCAATATTTAATCACTCTATCTAACAACTTAGAATATTGTTTTGAACGTAGTTATTTTTGATAAGACAACTCAATATTGTTTAAAACAACAACTATTCTTAGCTAAAACTAAAGTATTTTTTTTATAATGTAGTTACTCATGACTAAAAAGGGTTTTACAAAGAAAGAGTAATTTAAACAATCATAGGATTTAATTAGACAAAGAGTTGACGTTTTTCGACAAATATAAAATTTATACACTTTCTAGTTTGCTAATGAACACAAAAGTATTATTGTAAAGTTTAAGGTACAAAAAATTTTGGGTGAGAATATTGACAATATTTCAACAACTCTTATTACTTCTTGTTATTAAAAAAGGAAAACTACTTTATACAGAGTGTTGAGAAACGAGACTTAGGATTTAGGGTTATAAATCCTTTTCTATCTATTTAGTAGTTTCAACTTAAATCCTTACCTTTAAACTTTAGTCTATTCTCGGAAGGAAGTAAAGAAGCATTAAACATTATGCTCTATGTAACATTATGTTTATATCTTCTTTAAGAAACATCATGATAACTAGTATGACTTATCAAACTTAAATCAAAGGGCTTTCGTCCAAAGTGAAGTGAAGTATAGTAGATTGTATGCAATAGATAGTCTTTCCAAGGTTGACATAAGGCGTGTCAAGATGCTTGTTAGTTTAGAACAACCTTAATGCATTTTCAAGAGATCTTTGATATAGACATTAACTTTATAAGATCTTCTTGATAGATATGTAGATGAAAACTTATTTCTATAACATATAATAAGCTCACGAAGTATAACATTAGCTTAAAAGTCTTTGCTTTTAAGATGAAACAAATATGCTTTATTGTTTTTCAGATGAAAGCACTAATATTTCACTTGACTGATGAAACATATTCATGTTTGTGTTTTGTTGTTCAACAATACTTAATCAAAAATATCAAAAGTTTATTAAACTTTAACATATATCCTTTTTAGATGTCCATATGTATTTTGATACACTTTCTCAAATCCCAACATACGATTTGATAATATAATAATTCCTTTTCTAATAATTGGATATAGTATTTTACGTGATTTAAATCATCCCTAAAGATAGAAAAATTATATTATAAGTATAGATATTTAGTTAATACTCACAAACTATTATAATTTATATATCATCTCAAATTTATGACTTTAAAATCATATCATATTTCAGTACTTTATTTCAATATATATATTCATCAAAGTATTAAATTTGTTAAAGTGTTTTTCTGAAAATGTTAATCCATTAACAATATGACTGTGTCGCAAATTTTAATAAATTGTATCCTAATATTTGATAATTTATTTATGATATAACGTTGGAGGTTTCTGAATTGGTTGCTAACATGTAATCATTAATTTATTTTAATTCAAATAGGTTATTGTTTATTTTTTAAAAACAATATAAGAAATAAATAAAAGTTTCTTGAATAAAAAAGTACAACAACAAAGAAGGAATTCAAAACATCACAAACATAAAAAAAAATCATAAGTAAAAAAGATTAACTAATGAGGATTTTAATGTAAAGTTTAAAAAAGAAGAACAAAAATTATGAGAAGGAAGACACAAATATACCATGAAAGGTATTCCATATTTTTTTTTAATGATTCTTTTAAGAGATACATTTAGCTAATTAGTTAAACTTAGCATTTGATGAATAAACTTTAATTCATGCTTAATTTTTTTTATAAATAATTTAATGCAACTCAAAATAATTTAAAGAATAATTCTACTATTTGTTGTTGGATTCACACTTGTGATTCAACTCATAAAGCATATATGTTTATATCTTAAACTTAAGCTTAGACGCTTCTTTTGTCAAACTTTGGATGCTCAAAATAAAAGAAAGAAAAGACTTGCATTTTTTTTTAAACTTAGCACACTTGTTAGTCTTTACTCCGATTATTTAATACTTAAAACAGTAGAAGTGATCATTTACACAAATAATTGGTTAAAAATAAAATATTTCTTGTTTTTTGTTAAAAAAAATTGAAGGTGAATTATATTAAATATCTAAATATTTTTGCTTATATCTGTTTTAAAAATGGTGTGTTTTTTTTTTTTGCATAAATAGTTTCTTAAAGAAGTGTCAACATTTCTTTAGTTGTAGGTTTAGATTTGTATTAGTTTACCTTTCCTGAACATTAGTTATCAAGTACTTGCTTCCAACATTCACATGTTGTCAAACTCAAACATTCTTTCTTACATTTAAAACAAAACTATCACTAAAAACTAGTAGAACAAAAGTTAGATTTTTGACATTCATAATTTCCTTCAACTTTCCACAATGGTTTGATTTTACCCATTCAATATTCACATTGTATTATAATTTATTAAATTCACACTGATTTTCACAAATTGCCATGTCTCTTGATTATGCAAACTTTGAAGGTTAATCTCAAGTTGACCTTTTAGTCAAAGTATTATACTTAGATTCTATTTCCTAAATTGATACTTTAATTCAAAGCATTTGCATTGAAACTTTGTCAAGTAACTTCACCATTAAATATTTGTCAGAAACAATGTAACTAAATTATGCAACATGAAATAATGATGAATCACAAATCCAACTTTGTTATTAAATTATTATTGTAATTATGAATGTCACTGTATCCATAACATTATTAGCATAACAGTCTTATTGTGAATCTTAATAAATTGTATTGTTGTATTTGATATTTTATTTATGATATAGTATTGGAGGTTGTGAATTGGTTGCTAACATATAGTTATTAATTTATTTTAATTTAAATAGGTTCTTGCTTATTTTTCTTAAGAGGGAGTATAAGAAATAATTAAGAATCTCTTTATATAAGAAAGAATTCAAAATGTCACAAACATAAAAATGCAAGTAAAAGAAATTAATTAATGAGAATTTAAAATAAAATAAAATAAATTATGAGAAGCAAGGCACAGATATACCATGAAGCATATTGTAAATATACAACAAATTTCCTCCAATTCCATATATTTTTTAATGAATCTTTTAAGAGGTACATTTAGCTAATTAGTTAAACTTAGCATTTGATGAATGCACTTCAATTCATGCTTAATTTATTTTCACAAATAATTTATGCAGCTCAGAATAATTTAAAGAATAATTCGACAACTTATTGGATTCAACACCTGTTATTCAACTAGTAAAGCATATATGTTCATATCTTAAGCAATTTTTATAGAGGACAATCAAGTTAAACCTTTACAGGAGAATTTTATTCACTTAATGCTTTCTCTATTCACACTTTTTTTGTTCTGTCAATTTATTTTATAAAATATATTGATACATGAGTTTGGTTTCACTGTTATGAAACATAAATTTTGAGTGTTTATTAGTATATTATGAAATATATTTCCAAATTTTTATTTTTATATTCTAACATTAAACTTCCAAAATACAATATCTCATATATTTTATAAATAAACTTTTTATAAATATATTTTTAACTCAAACTAACTACCTCCAACTTAATTATCTTCAGTTTGTTAAAATCTACCTCGCAACACCTCCACCTCGCCTACTCCATTGACATATAATAAAAGAAGGATAATGTGGGTATTTTGAAATTTATAGGGTGCAGATGAAATTTATGAGGACACGAAAAGAAACATCCAGCAAGTTGGGTCATAATAAGTTATTAGTCCAACAAAAAGTGTAACAAGCTTTTATATTTTCAACTTACATATTTTTTTTTGCCTCTTAATTATGGTGTATTGTACAACCAACTTTCAAAATCTTATATTTTTCAAATAATATTTTAGAAAAATACTCTTTGATTGTGTAATATGAAAAAAGAATTCAAATATTGCTGGAATATATAATTCAATCTTTTAATACATTCTTAACAACATTTTTTGGATAGGTGCAAGAATATTGAGATGAAAAGAAATATAAAGATTGAAAAAGTAGAAAGCATTGAACAGCAATGAAAGAGAGAAACCTCAAAATCGTGGCCAAATCTGCTACATATGTGTCAACCTCCCCAAACATCCACTAAACTTAAAATTACTACAACTCAATGGCACAAAATTTATACAAATAATAATAATAATAATAATAAATAATTTTATAACCTCATTTTCCACGACAGTTTGCACTTTCTGTCTCAAAAGTAGTGTGTTAATTTCCAATTGCTATCTAACAGCTAATGGAAATGGCTTCCTCATCCTTCGTCTTAGGTTCAGATTTGAAATGCATACTCTCTATTAGGAACAGTAAAACTATATCTGGGTTTGGAGCACTGAGGCACACTCACCCTAATGGTTTGTTCAGCAAATTCTTCCACTTTCGCACTGTATCCACTAGAATGGTGGCAAGGACTACAAAGATGGTTTCTGATGTTTATGTTGGTAGAGACACAAGTAGCAGAGTCAATAGCAAGATGTACACCAAGTTGGACTCTTGTTTGGTGGTACCACCTACCCCTAATCGTGCCAAGCCTCGAGCTATAATCAAATTCCTGGGTGGTGCCTTCATTGGTGCTGTTCCTGAAGTTACTTACGGGTATTTTTGTTACCCTTTTCTTTTTTCAATGCAAAGTTTGAGTCTTTATCATCGAAAGCTGGTTTTCTCATGTGGGTGGTGGTATTGATGGTGTGATGAGTTTTGTTCATTTAATTTGCAATTTGCAGGTACCTAATAGAGTTTTTGGCAAAGGAGGGTTTTCTTGTGGTGGTGGTGCCTTATAATGTGACATTTGACCATTCTCAAGCTGCTAAGCAAGTATATGAGAGGTTCCAAGCTTGTTTGGGTACTATCCTCACATCTGGGTTGCCTCAAGCCAATCTGTCTCCTGCTCAGCTTCAAGACCTTCCTCTTTTCTCTGTTGGTCATAGGTTGATGGATTGTTTAGTGTTTAAAGCTACCACTTTTCCTTTATATAAAACATAATGAGTGCATTTTCTTTTCTTAATTATAAGAAACACATATTACCCATTTTTGAGATGTATTAATAGTTAATTTCTTTCTTTCCTTATTTGTTGTAAAGTTTATCATTTTCCATATGAGTGAATGCATTCATTGGACTGTTAATAATACAAGTCACACTCCTTTGTGAGGAAATTATTTATTTTATGAGTAATGTCACTAGATATAGTTACCACTTAAACCATTTAGTCCTATGAACATTTTTAGAATAAAATTTAAAATTATGATGCTGTTAAGTAGAAAAAAACAACCCAACTATTTATTTTGGTTAGTCTTGGTGATTAGTTATTTGTTTCTTATATTATATTGGGGGCAGGATCTTTCTTACTATAATTAATGTCAAGAAAGTAATATATTTCTTTCTTCTTTTTGAAATCTGTAGCAATGGTGCACTTCTTCAACTACTCACAGGAAGCTTGTTTTCGGAGAAAATACCCAAGGTTTGGTTATTTTTCTCACTGCTGCAGCTAAAGATTGTATTTCTACATGCACAGAATGATTTTGATACTATTTTAATTAACAGTAGTAGTGCACAAATTAAATTATTATAACATAATTTTAGTTTGTGGAAGCATTATGAGGATTATGAAGTTTCATTTACTTAAACATTACTTATACAAGGAGTGTGACGAAAATGTATACATGTCTTGTGGAAGGCTAATGCCATAATCTCATACAACAACAGGCCAGCAACGGAGGCAGTCCCATACTTTGAACAGGTATTGAGACTCATATTTGATGAAATCTATTACATCGGTTTATCCAAGAGTCTTCATAGGCTATTACTATAGACTGATGTCCGTTTCTTCATTCTTGCGGTTATTTTTCTCTAAAAGCTGTGTTAAGTGTTTACCTTCCCTCCAGAACTTTTGTTATGAAATTTAGAATTAAGTTTGATTGAGGATGCAAAATTTTTGAAGAACTTTTGTTATACACTCCTTGCTCCACATATGACCTTAAATAAGAATATACTTTTTTTTTTTGAGAAATATTCATTGTATAGACAGGATTTGTACCAAATGATTGAGGTTGTGATGAAAACATGAATACTGGTTATAAATATGTTTGAAAGTTGAAACACGCCTGAACCGGCTTTAATATTTCTTGTTCTGTTCCTGTGCATTCATCATTGCTGCAAAAGAATTATCTAAATCTGTCCATTTAGATGGGAAGCAAATAAGCTTTGGAATACTTCCGTTTCCTTTTATGATTCCATTTGAAATAACTGGCTAGTAAGCTAAAGAAATGTAACATTTATAAATATTGACATAAGAATTATTGGCATACCATCAACTTACTGGAAGATAAATCTAATCTGTCTAGAACAGTAGGTGATTGTTTCTGTCTTTATCCATATAATCCAGTATGTCATCAGAACCACTGAAATCAACATGGTTCATGAAATAATTTCGCATGTTCTTACAGAGATAATATATTCTTCAAATTATTCATATTCTTACTGAATTTCAGCTGACAGAGCATTTTTTTAAGTTGTTCATCTCCTTGCGCTCTAAAACTTTGCAGTGCTGCCCTGCAGTTGGGTCCTGCAGTCAGCCAAATGATGCCGGTTATGGAGGCAGCTCCTTTTTATTCAATGGCTAGAAATGCATCAGGTATATCTCCTCAGCTTGCTTTTAATGATTTTTCTTTTGCATCAGCGTTTTGTAATGCTGTAGATATCTTACTCTTCCAATTATCCAAAAATGGCAGCATTGCCATCATTACCTTCTTTGTTATATGTTACTGTCTATTATTTTACCAGTTACTAGAGTCAAGGTGATTGAGAGTGAGTTCAGTGGTGCAACAATAGAGTTGTGCCTTGGTGACTGGTTGATCATAGGCTCGAATCTATAAAATAAACTTATATATTTCTTAGAATTTGAGTTTTAGGACTTCACTCATCCCTACAAAACCTTTGTAAGGTGAGAACTGCCTAAACATATAAAGCTTAGTTAAGCCATATGTAGAGTCAATGATGTTATACTACATCACCAGCTTGAGGCTTCAATTAAGACAATCTCCAAAGAAATCTTAACTAAATTGGGTTAGTGGTGATCTTAATTAAGTCGACTTCTCCAAAAGTCTCCTCACACCTAGGATTTAAACTCAATCTTAATAAACCAATTTATAAGGTAAGGACTGTCCAAACTTTATAAAGTTTGTTTAAACCATATTTTCAGTTGAAATGAAATTAAACTGCTGTCCTCTAGACTAGAATTGAGTTCCCAAAGAAGTTTGTAACTAATGTGGGCTAGGGATGGGTGTAATTGAAGGGGCTTTTCTAACAATATTCATAGGGAGGGTTGTGTAGAATGATCCTCCCCCACACCTTTGTGTTGCAAGAGCCTTATGACAATGTGGTACATTAGTTTTTAGTCGAGGTGAGGTGATTGAATAAGTCGAGAATTTAGAAAGTTTGATATGATATAGTAACTTTTTTTCTAAATCAAAGGACTTGGTATAAAATCCAAAATTGTTGTTGATCGTCTAATAATATAATTCTGGTGGTAAAACCAATTTTGAAAGTTTGATATGATATGGTAATTTTTTTCTAAATAAGGACTTCGTCTAAAACCCGAAATTGTTGTTGATTGTCTAATAATATAATTCTATTGTTACAATCGGTAATTGTCGCCCTACCACCCCAACACTTAGTTGGAATGTTTGGTGTGTTTAAAAATTAACCATATTGTATCTACAATGATAATGCATGTCATTTGCAATCTATGTAGGAGATGCATTGAAAATAATGTTGGATGCTGTTAGATCAACTCTACAAGAATCTGAGCAGGAAATACTGAATTCCTTGACTAAATTTGTTGATCAGTTGCCATCAGTAATGAATGAGGTACTTGTTAATTGTTGATTGGAGATTATTTTATGCTATTTATTTCACTTAGGTAAGTGTTAAAGGGAACACCTTGTAGGTGAAGTTCTATTGTTGATTCCCATGCCTCCTGTTATTGTTTATGTACCAACCACATCCTGCATAATTCTTTTCCTAGTTAATTTTGCATGTATTGGATGCATATATAATTTCTAAGGCAATGGGTTTTCTTTTATCATCTCTAAGGTAATGGATAAATAAATATGGATGAACTTTGTGATCATTGACTTTTAATGACTAGTATGATGCTTAAAAGGTACTTTACGTATTAGTGAGTGCATAGGTGTCTGCATACTTCTTGATGCTTAGATATCTATATGTCAGGTTTCGCAAGGAGTATCAGAGTTCAAGCCAACACCATCTGAAAACCGTGATTGCTTTAAATGTTCATACAATGTTGAGCACACACTATTGGTTTGTCTAATGCTCTATGCCTTAGAATTTGTTCTTGAAGTCATAACTTATTCTTGAAAGATGGGTGACATGTAAGATTTTTCTTATATGATTTATCTGCCTATGTAGGTGAAGTTCAATTTTGATGCAATTGATGAGACAGATATTCTTGAAGAAACACTAAAACCTCGTGTGGAGTCATTGGGAGGGACATTAGAGAAAGTAACATTAAGTGGTAATCACATCACACCATGCATTCAGGTCAAACTTCCTTGCATCCTCCTTTTGTTTGTACCATACTTCTGTTCACCACAGTAAAGTTTTCCTCTTTGCTGGAATCTGCCTTTTTGAATCATCATGTCTTAATTCACATGTAAATTGCTTTGTATGAAATTCAGTTTAACCATTCTAAAATCTTTGTAGAAATAGCAGATTTTCTAATTACTTTTATATTTGAAATTTTCTTTTCACAAACACTTTCAAGAGAGAAAAATAAGAAGAAAGAATGAAATGGATTTTTTCACTAGCTAGTAAGATAATTTGAAAAAGTTCTTTTATATAACTTGTCTAAATTTTGTGATGGTGATTTTTGCTTGGGAGATCAGGGAGCAAGGTGGGAAGTGGGTAAATTGTATACTCCTGCAGATGCTGTTGCTCAAGGACTTACATCTCTTTCTTTGAATGAGACAAAGAACCTTGCCAGAACTATTAGCGACTGGTTCAGACGATATGAGATTTGAAGTGAAAGGGAACTCATTCTACAATGCAATAAAATTTTATAATTTTAGGTATAGGATGTTTTTAATCTTTGAACCCAAAGATGATAATTGAAAACCTATGTGGTGTATATAACTTTAGGTTAAGATAGATATTGGTAGCTTATATCATTTGTTGGATTCATGCTTATCTGCATATGCCATCTTTTGTTAAGAATTTAGATTCATTTAGAGCCTAAGTTCAAATAAAAATAATTTCATAGTATAATTATACTTTCAAAGTATTCTAATTATAGGTTTTTTTTTTTCTTTGGTGTATTTAGGATATATTTTTAGAAGCATTTCCCAAATAATTTTTAGAAAAGAAAAAGAAAAAAAGAAAACTTAAATTATTCTTTCTTTTGTAATCTTAGTATTAATATGAATTATTATTGTAGGTTGCAGTAATTTTATTGCAGGAAAAAAAAATACTTCAATAACACCAATACACAGATTTACATTATAATGAACCATAAAAAATAAAGCAATAAAAGAAATAAATTAATGTGTAAGTATTTTCAACTATAATGTATTATTTAGATGTTAAATTATTATTAATATAATGTAGGTAGGTAATATCTAAAAGTATTTTACATCTAGTGATGCTCACTTTCCTGTAATTGCCTCTGTCCAAGAAAGCAATTCTGAGCAACAGAGACCCTTTCATGGCAGAGATGATGTCATATTAAAAGATTTGGTCCCTCAATTTGATCCTCATAAGAGAAAGGGACCTCATACTGGTTAGATGCACTAGGTCAATGTTCTTAAATGATAAGTGTTTTTTTATTTTATTTCAATGTAAATGTAGACTCTTGAGAGAGAAATTTATCACAATTTATTATTTATTTTATTTATCATTTTGAGAATTTTATCTATCATTTCGAGGACAAAATGATAAATAAACATGATTTGTCTTGCTGTGAAGGAAGGAGTTCAAATTTTTAAAAACTTTATTTTTCACCTTTGTAACCATATTCATACTGTAAAAAAATACAATATGAGAGATTTCTCATAATTATGAAGTCATAATAAAATATTGAAAAAGAAAATTGCGTATCAAACCGATAACTATTAAATCGTTGTTAGATCAAACTAATAATTAAGATTAACTATATAAAGATGCACTGTTTTGATTAAAATTTTATTCTAACTTGTTTTACTGTTTCCTTAATTGTCATTGATCAATTAGTAGATAAACAAATTAAACATTTATCCGTTTTCAATAAATTGTTTAAGTCTATATATAAAAATTGGGAATAGCAGAAATTAGTATTTTGTTGGTTTAAAAGAAGACAATAATATTATTTGACTAAAATTGTAAATACACTTCCAAAGAATGAGTTTATTAGATAAGTTTAATAGGTTAGATTTTATAAGTGTTCTAATTTGAATCACACCAATCTAAAATATTATTAGAAATATTTATTAGTGTAACAAATAAATTTTATTTCCATACATGCGTAATTAATTATTGTTCAAATATGATTTTTATATTTTGTACGGTAAAGGTAAAACTAACTCACCAATACACAAATTTTCATCATACTGAATCATGAAATATTATAAAAAGAAGTTAAATGTATTAATTTGTACATATTTTCAACCATCTTTATCATTGTACATTATTTAGGTGTTAAATTATTATTAAAACAATGTAGGTAGGTAGTTTGTAAAAATACTTCTTAACTACAAGAAGTTTTGAAGTTAAGTATGTGAGTATTGCATGTATTTTTTTATAACTTAGAAAGAAGTATCAATTTTATTTGTTGAATATATGATTTGGTATGTGCAAGTTAAACATGCTTATTGTTTATAAGAATTCATTTAAAGTAGTAGTTAAACTAATAATCAGCCTATTTTGTCCAATTAAAAGTGTGATAAAATAGAAAGGTAAAAAAGTGTCATAAATAAAAAATAGTCCATAGTTCCATAAAAATGTTCTCAACTATGATATAAGATGATTGCAAACTAAAATTGTTAAAGAATGTAAATCTCCTCAACTTGGCTGGTAGAAGAGAAAATGATACCTGTTAACAGTGTAATTCTTAAATAACAAGGTGTTTTTGATTTTAAAAAGAAAATTATTCTCTTTCTTTTGGAACTATGTTGATAATGTGAAAAGGTAGAATCTGAAAGATTTATGTTGTTATACTCTTTTATGAAATCATAATAAAATTAAAAAAATATGTTTAACTTCTATTATTTTATCTTATTTAATTTTATTTACTAATTCCTATCATTATAAATTATTATTATTATTTATAATATGTACATGATAATAAAATCACAGTAACATGAATTAGTATATCTAGATATTTCAAATTCCTTTAAGAGCAATTTTAAGAAAATCATTTCTTATTTTTTGATTTTGTAAGTATGAAAGGATATTATGGAATCCAAATATGAAAGTTGGAGGAACCTAAATAAGTTAAATGCATCCAAGAATGGATATATATTGGTGGAGGAGAGACGTATGATGTAAGGATGACCAACTTGGACAATAGTTTGATAATACTATATAATAAAAATTTGGCACGGGAGATAAAACCAAGTTCTGGAAAGATAAATGGATACGAGGAATATCTGATAAAATTATTTTCAAAATCGTATATGATATTAGAATCTACTAATAAAGTCTTATGAAATATGGATTAATAGATAGAGGAAAAGTTACCTTGCAGGAGAGAGAGATTAGTTTGGAAAATAATATAAAAATAATTATTGCTTATTATAGTAAATATTAATCTCAAAACTAATAGTGTTGATGAGTAACTATATAAGGGAGATAAGGACAAAATTTTCACTGTTAAATCAACATACAATATTTTCAAACGAGATTCAGTAAGTGAAAATAATAGAGTATTCACATATTTTTGGAATTTGAAGAGTCCATTGAATCCATTGTACTTTAGATGGAAAATGATCCTTAAGACGGTTCCAACGACACTAAATCTGTGTAGAAGACTTAAGGTGTGTAATGTGCAAGAGAAAAAGAAGAGACAACCTCACACCTGTTCTTTATCTGTGAAGTGTCTCAGAAGGTATGAAATATATGTGGTATATTTTCATAGCTTACAACTAAATACAAAACAAAATATAGCTTGAAAAGGCGTGTGGTTAGCAGTTGTGTGGGTATATGAAAATACAGGAATAGAGCAGTGTTTAGGCAGAGGAAGATAGACGTAGAAGAGATTTGGTGTTGTACTAACTTGAAACATGGTTATGGATGAAATATAAAATATCAGAGGTAGTGTTCTCATATGATGAATGGTATTAGTGTCCAATACAATGCCTCAAATAGTTGTAATATAAAAGGAGGAAAGATGTGTTTTGAATAGTATTGCATTGTATTCTTGTACTAATATTTATGTATGACTGGCCACAGAGAAAGCTGTCTCGTTGTTGGTTTATAGGTTTTCTGTTTTGTATACAAGTTATTTACAAATGATAACAATACTGTATCAGTAGGTTGTTGGTCTTAGGATAAAACATTTATGAAGATAGAGAGAACACAAATTGGAAGGAACCTATGCTATTTGTGTAGTCTGGAAGGGTTCATATACCAGTGCAATAAATTCTAGATAATTTAGACTAGGCGGAGATGACTACATGAGAGATGACCAACAAAGAAAATCCCAACAAAAATACTACATCCACAAAATTAAGGATCAATTATGTAATATCATTATGTTATAAGATTATTCTAGTGAGGGATGGGACATAGAAGAACAAGAATAAATATTTTTTTTTTTCAAAGGTGCAGTATAAGACACAACATAACAACAAATTTCAATGAAAAGATTGATAGAAAAATTAGGATGCTATTCACAATGGAAGTCATGATAAAACTACTTCTATAGTTAAATGATGGGTATTAGAATGCTAGGTGATAAAATCACAAAACAGGAGTAAGAAATTTATTTAGAAAAAAAAAAAAAAAAAAAAAAAAAAAAAAAAAAGAAAAAAAAAAATAATTAAAAAAAAAAAAAAAAAACGTGAACCAACAATATAACATGTTTTGCCACTAAAATAACATCGTCACGGTTGATTATTATCACAGAATGATTTAAACAAAATATATTTCTTTTAAAAAAAAAATAAATTTTGGTGCATTTCGTACTCAGTTAGAGTTTTTCTAAAATACTTTTATATATTTTCTATTTTAGTCTTTCATAATCTTTTATTTATATTTTGTTTCTTGTTATTTATTGATACTATTTATATTTAAATAACTGATTATCTCTTAATTAGTAAGGATGACATGTTTATTTTGATCCCATTAGTTATTACCATCACTTAAATGACTGAGTAATCAAATCATTCAAATGCTTAAACGAAACATGAAAAAAAAAAAACAAGAAAATTGAACTACATAGCAGTGATAAACTTGTTTTTCATTCACACTTACAAATATAATAGCTTAAGTCAATTATAACTATTCCATACTTTCTGATAAAAACAAACTAAATACTATTCAAATTACGTAGAGCTAACATGTCACTTAATAAATTTTTAGAATAAAAAACTTTATACTTTCAAAAATATAGATTTTCTTGTAAATTTATAATAATATTTCAAGATTTAAATCTATAAAATTAATACATCTAATTATTAAAATAATTAAAAGATTTATTGTTACTAAACTTATTTAGTCAAATAGAATATAAAACTTTTATATATAAAAAATAAAATCAACTATAGAAGAATGAATAACTTACTTAAATTATGATTATGATATGTCTATTTTAATTTATTATTAACTATCTCTTCAAAGATGTGATGTGATGGTAAAAGAAAAAGAAAAAGAAAATAAATCAGTTAAGAAGTTTAGAAAAAATATATAGAATTTATTTTAAACTAAAATTTACTTATTTATAATATTTTAAAAAATAATTTTTAATTTACGTAATTTTCTTAATTTAAATAAATTAGTTGGTAGAAATAATACTTTTTTATAATATAGTTTTCCTATATGTTCGTATAAGTTTAAAAAGCTTAAACTTGTAAAATTTTCATAGCATCAATTAATAAAAACTATTTTCTATACATCATTTATTACAGATAGAAAAATAAGATAAAAAAAAGTATCTTTTAATTTTTATAATGTCACTAATCATAATTATTATATGATATTTATAGACTACAATACAATTTTAGTCTTTTTATTTGTTTCAATTTATAATTTTGTTCTGTCTATTTAAAATATAGGCATTTGGTTTTAACTTTTTTAAATTATTGATTTTAGTTTGATTATACAAATTAAAATTTTGATATTTATGTCTTGAATAAATTTATCCATAATAATTTAAGTAAACAAAAATTAAAGTTAGTTTCTCATAAGATCAAATTAGTTTATATTGAATTTAATTTGTAACAGTTCGTTTATAGTTTCTTTAAATTTTAATTTATATTTTGTGTATAAATTAATATTTTTGTTTATTATTATGTTACGTATGTTTTCATATTGTTGAAGTGTTATAGTTAAAACATTAACGTTGGCTTATACGTAACATATTAAAATGATATTAACATGAACTATGCTAATACATTATTTATTTGTTGTTGTGTGATTCGAAAACTTGTTTAAGCATTAGTTCTGTCTATAATTTTGATAAAATTTTAGTTTATTCTATTGAAAAAATAAAAATTATTATTTTAATTGAGAATGCAAGTTGTATGTTTTTCTCTTAAATAATTTTATAAAAGAAAGTATTGACTACCTCAAAGAAGTAAAATTTGTATTGTAGTTAAGTCATGGTTTGGTGTTTTGTGTATAGATGCTAAGTGGGACCATTATATTAAATTCATTTAAAACATATGGTCATAAAATAGGACCACAACTAGTTTGTCAAACTAAGAAAAATCTAAAATTATGTAAAAGTAGAATACTATCCCCACATCTTATATAATATTTTTTTATGTGAAATTTAAGATTTTTTTTAATATTTATCTATATATCATATACTTAGCATTAATTATAAGAAAAAATCTATGATTCCACCAACTTTTTTACTTTTATTCACACCTCCAAGTTTACACAAAACTCCATACAAATTTATCAACTACAAGATCTTCTTTCTTCTCCATCTCTTGCTCATCTTTCTCCATTTTCTCTTTCTCAACTTTCTTGTGCTTACAACCATATGAAAAAAAAATGGATACTTCAAAACCAACACACACCACCATGAACACCAAAGCTCAAGTTGTGCAAATAATGATGGTCATTTTTTCTAAAATCAAAATTTAAGACAACATAGCCAACAACAACGCAAGAGACAAGTAAGAAGAAGGATTACTAACAAACCTTATAAAGAAAGGCCAATGAATATGATGGAGGCAAGGAAGGAGATTGCTACTGTCTTGAAATATCACAGGGGAACCATGAAATTGGCAAATGAGCATCAACAACTTCAACTTCATCAACAACATCAACCACCTTCCTCCTCCTCCTCCTCCTCCTCCACAACTTCAACTTCATCAACAACATCAACCACCTTCCTCCTCCTCCTCCTCCTCCTCCTCCAGTTTCAAACTTTTACCTCAACACCGTTACTTATCTGTTTGCTCAACCACCTCCTAAGCCAGAAGCTCCCAATTTCACACTTCCAAGTAAGATATTGGGATTCAACCCCAATTTACACCGGTTCAACAGTTTAGAGCCTACCCTTTTGCTTAATGACAACACTTTAGACCCTACCCTTTTGTTTAATAACAACACTTTAGATTCTACTATTTTACTTGACAAGAACACTTTAGATCCTACCCTTTTGCATGATAACAACATTTTAGACTTTACCCATATGCTTAATAACAACACTTTGGATCCTACTCTTGTGCTTAATAACAACATTTTAGATCTTACCCTTTTGCTTAACAACAACATTTTAGAACCTACCCTTTTGTTTAAAAACAATAACTCATCATTGTGCTCTCACTCATCTCCAACATTATCTTTCTCTCCATTTGTGACTAGTCAAGATGTTCCTTTGATTGGAACATCAAAGTCACAAGGAGAAGGGGTTTCAACAGTGATGAATACCACTCAGTCCAATAATACTACCTAAGCTAGTGGAAGCATGCATGGAGCCATGGATGAAGAAGGCATGGAGGAGATCAGAGCATTGGGTGAGCAACATCAAATGGAATTGGATGACAATATGAGTATGATCACTTCAGTTTGGTGGTTCGATTGCTTACAAAAATTGGAACAAAATGCACTTGAAGTCAACAAGGAAGACGAAACATGCCAAAGGATCTTTGATGATGAACTTGGATTTTCTCTTTGGAAAAATTAATGCTCGGTAAGACAAGCTTACAATAGTGTGCTCGTGGAATTTAGTCCAAGATACTGCTTTACTCTAGTAAGTTCAATATGTATGTTTAGTTACTTTTGAAAAAAAAAAATGTCATAAGCAGAAAAAGTCAATAAGGATAAAAATAAGTCAATTCAAACCATTAAGGACATTGTCACCCATCATAGATTTCTGATAAATTATCACATGGAAAAAAAGTTTTCGAGATCTCTGAGATGAACAGAAAAAAAAAAAAATTCATATGTACTTGTAGAATTTTTCATCTATGTCTATGAAGTTGTATTTTTTATGTTATATGCGGTTAATTAATACGAACATAAAATGTATGTCGCTCTTTTTCTTTTCCTTCTATCAAATGCATATTATATTATTTTGCTTTTACTGTTTTTGCACGTTGTCTTTATAATTTTTATTTCATCTCTGTATATAAATTCATTTCACTCCTATCTCATGTTTGTTATAAGCATTGTAATTGACCCATAAATAAATATGTAAATAAATAAAAAAAGCATTAAGTTAATTAAATATACAGTCATTTCACTAGCATATAAATTTTTCTTTAACTTCAAAAATACGATAAAATTATATAAATAACTAAATTTATTCTTTTAAATTTAAAAACTAAATTTATCAATATAAAAAATATAAAAGCCTTTCTTTTTAACTGACGATATAATGCCTAAAATATATTTTTCTCATAAGATTTTACTCTAGTTTTTTTTTTCAATAATGACACTTTTCATTAATTCAATCTATTAGAAATTAAAAGATTTTTCTTATAAATTAATGTTGAATTTTTGTTCTACGATAGTTAGAATAATTGAGATTTTAGATTTTGATGTTGTAAATGGTACAAATTTTACAAGTATTTTTTTTATATTTTATTTTAAAAAAGGAAGTATTTTATTATACCTTAAAAGAAACTCTTCTATTACAACAAGTGTTAAACTTTGGTTCCAGAGATATTCTGTTATATGTTAGATATTTGTTATATATTAAATTCAGTATTATTAACAAAAATCTAAGTGATAATGTGACAATTAATGTATTGTTTGAGACATATTAAGTTGACTTAATTATATTTTTAGTTTCTTAAATATTTTAATTATATATTTTTTCCTTATTTTAATTTTAATATAATTAATTTATTATTTACATATCTTTAATAATATCAATTACAATATTATTAATATACAATAAATATATACTAATTTATATTTATTAATATTGATTTTAAAGTTATTTATATATACATAATATAATTTTGTTTAGTAATAATTATTTCCCTTTTAAAAACATATTAATGTTAGTTTCATTTAACACATTTTTATCTGTATATCATAGAAGTCGATAAAGGTAGATTTTTAATTAAATACCACGTTCAACACTTCCAGAATTTCACATTAAGTAACCAAATTGAACTGTAAAAATAATTTATAAGATGATGATTTGGAACCAATTACAACAGAATTTTTGGAAACAATAATCACATGTTGTATGTAATTATATGCTAAAGCTTATTTGAGATATATTTTTGTATAAAAAATAGCAATATCAAGATCAAAATTATCATACATTTGTCAGTTATAATTATTATAAATATTTTATAAACATAAGACAAAACAAATATTTGAAAGATTAAATTTGTTCAATTCAGTAAGGAAGGGTTTAAAATAGCAAAATTGTTGTATTTGAATAATTAAAATTGTAATTAAGTTACATTGCTAGCAGGTCAATGTCACTAATAACAAAAAAATCAAATTTATTAAATATTAAATGAAAAGTATATGTTGCAGTTATACAGTTGTAATAATTAAAAGATTAAATGTGTGTAGTTAAAGTTTCTAGAGACAACAATTCCACTATAATAATTTTTAAGAGAAAAAAAATATAATTAAACAGCTGTTGGATAAAGATGACAAAGATAAAACTATATTTTTTGATAAAATTTTTAAATTATATTATTATTAATCAAATTTTTATTTGTACACACAAGTCTTAAGATGTTTTGCATTTTTATTTAAAAAAAATGAAACCACACATATGTACTCAAAAGTGGTGCAACAACATTATAAATTAAATCTAGGTTGAACATAATTTTAATCTTCCATAGTCTAATTATGAAATTATGGGCGTTTTAATCTTCTATTTTTATAATAATGTTACAGTGATTAGTTCCGTGACAATTAAAAGTATGATCTTTAATCTTTGAAATTTAACTTTTACCAACTTAAGTTGGGTATCTATGTGATAAGGAAATGAGAAAGAAGGAACAGATATATTAAAAGGTAAGATAATACATAGGATTGATAAAATGGTTTTTGTTTTACTTAAAAGACGAGTGTAGATAAAAGAATTTTAATTTGGTTTTGACAATTATATATAAAAACAAATTTAAATATATATTCTTAAGTTTTTAACTAGTTAATTATGTAAATGGAAAAATTACATGTATTATATTACTTTATAATTAATAATTACAATTTGTAAATATTTATTACATTAAAATAATTTTTCATTTTTGTATTCGTTAAATTAACACAATACAAAAATTGTAGTTCTTTATAATAGTTTTTATAGTAATATTTTTCTTAAAAAAATTGTTTTGATTACTTTTAGCTTGACAAACAAACTAAATATGACAACTTACTCATCATTTCACATTGATTTTATCGTTCTCAAAATAAAGGATAAGATTAAAGAAAAATAAAAATAATTTTTATCTTTTATTTTCAATTACAAGCAGTAATTAAAACTCACTCTTCTGTATAGTAAACCTTTTAAAATGTTATTTTGTAATAGTTTTGAATCCTTAGTACGTGTAAAATTTGATCAATAAATAATTTAATTCACTTTAAAAACGAAAAATATTAAATTTAACATTTTGAAAAGTTAGAAACAAACTAACTTTTTTAAATAAAAAACTGTTATAAATATATAATGTATAATTTTGTCTAAAATCTCTATATATTAGATTCCCGAAACATAACACACTAAATTTAAGTAAATGCTATGTGGAGTATAGCCCTGAAGGTAGAAATTCTGAACAAAATTGAACCCTTTGATGACAGAGATGATATCATATCAAAACAATCAAACAGTGTTGGTCCCTCAATTTGACCCTTATAAGAGAAAGGGACCTCAAAATCTAGATAGATGCATTAGGTGACAACATTGTAATTTTTAAATGACAAGTGTTTTTTATTTGATTTCAATGTAAATGTAGACTCTTAACAGAGAGATTCATTGTAATTTTTATAATCATACTGTAAAAAGATAAAATCTGAATCTCTCATAATTATGTACTCTTATATGAAATCATAATAAAATCTTAAAAATAAAATCAAGAGGTCACTAATTTTGTAAGTATTTTTTAACTTATCATATATTATTTAGGTGTTAAATTATTATAAAAACAATGTAAGTAGGTAATTTGTAAAAGTACTTCTTAACTACAAAAGTTGTGAAGTCCTATATATGTGAGTATTGAATGTATTTCTTTTATAACTTAAAAGAAGGTATTGATAACATATAAGAGAGACAAAGTTTGTATTTTAGGGTTGAATATATAATTTAATATGTGCAAGTTAAATAAGATTATTGATTATGAAAATTCATTTAAAAAACATTCATTAACGAATAATAATGAGTTGCGCAATAAGATTATTGATTATAAGAATTCGTTCATTTAAAGTAATTGTCATTAACAAATAATGAGTCGGGTAACAGTGAAGTTGTGTCTTGGTGATGGTTAACCATAGGCTTTGGAATCTATAAAATAACCTTATATATTTCTCAGAATTTGTGTTTTAGGACTTCACTCATCCCTACAAAACCTTTGTAAGGTAAGAACGGCCTAAACATAGAAAGCTTAGTTAAGTCATATGTAGAGTCAATGATGTTATACTACGTCACCAGCTTGAGGCTGCAATTAAGACAATCTCCAAATAAATCACAACTAAATTGAGTTAGTTGTTACCTTAATTAAGGCGACTTCTCTAAAACTCTTCATATTTAAGATTTGAAATTCAATCTGGCAAAATTAATTTATATAATTAATGACTGTCCAAACTTTATAAAATTTGTTTAAACCATATTTTCAGCTAATGTGAAATTAAACTTTTTTTTTGAACTGCCAAAGAATAGAATAAATTGGAGCACTTTAGGAGTGTTCTAACTCTTATACAAAATAATATAAAACAAAGTATATTACCCGAATTCAAATATGAAACAAAAACAAAAGACCTTTTTTTTATCCAACTCAACTAATGCACCTCTTCCAAATAAACAAAAATAACACAGGAATCTTAGATTTGGAAGGCAGCTCTCCAGAGTATACAAAATTATTATCCTTCAAACTGATCAATCACCGTAGCAAACCATCAAAGTTTGAGATACATCCTCCTTTGCGGTTGATGTCTTTTGAATTATCCCTAATAGAATAAATATAAGGCCCATCTTTGTACAAATAGAATCGCATATAAAGTACAATAAAAATGAGGATATAGTCGAATGGTAAAATTTCTCTTTGCCAAGGAGAAGACGCGGGTTCGATTCCCGCTATCCGCCCTATATATTTCATAGTCATAGTAGGAATCCATCATTATACTGCTAACATTAACAGCACCAAGATATGTCTCTTGATAGATACCAGATACCAGACTTGTCAGCTTTTGGTGAGAAGTAAAGAATTTAAAAAGTTTGATATGATATCCATTGTTGATAGTTTAATAATATAATTATGTTGCTACAATCAGTAATTTTATTAATTTTTTTTATCAACTCTACAAGGTTTTAAATTTGTTGATGAGTTGCCATCATTAATGAATGATTAATGAATAAGGTACTTGTCAACTGTTGATTGGAGATTTGTTAACTGTTGATTGGAGATTATTTTATGTTATTTATTTCACTTAGGTACGTGTTAAAGGGAACACACCTTGTAGGTGAAGTTCTATTGTTGATTCTAGTGCCTCCTTATTGTTTATGTACCAACCTTAATCTGCATAATTTTTTCCTAGTTAATTTTGCATGTATTGGATGCATATATAATTTCTAGAGCAATAGGTTTTCTTTTATGGCCTCTAAGGCAATGGATAAATAAATAAATATGGATGAAATTTGTGATCATGGACTTTAATGACTAATAATGACTTTAATGACTAATAATGATGGACAAGTATGAAGCCAACAACCTTATAATGGTTGAATATCTACATATTTCTTGATGCTTACATATCTATCTGTCAGGTTTCCCAAAGAGTACCAGAGTTCAAGCCAACACCATCTGAAAACCATGATTGCTTTAAGTTTAAATAAAAATAATTTCGTAGTATAATTGTACTTTCAAAGTATTCTAATTATAATTATATATTTTTTAGAAGCGTTTCCCAAAGAATATTTAGAAAAGAAAAAGAAAGATAAAAATTAAATCAGTTTTTCTTTTGTAATCTTAGTATTAATATGAATTATTATTGTAGGTTGCAATAACTTTATTACTGAAAAAATACTTTAATAACACCAATTCACATATTTACATTTAGAGTAAAAAGTAAAAATAAAATTAATGTATAGGTCTTTATTTTCAAGTAATTTTATCATCATGTATTATTTAGATTTTAAATTATTATTAAAATAATGAAGGTAGGTAATATTTAAAAGTATTTTTAACTGGTAAAGAGAGGAAGTGATAGGTATTGAGGTTGCATATATGAAAATTGTTGAGAATTGCCCACTTTCCTTTAATTGACTGTCCAAGGTAGCAATTATGAGCAAGACTGAGACCCTTTAATAGCAGAGATTATGTCATATTAAAACAATTAAACAATGCTGGTCCCTCCATTTGACTCTCATAGGAAAAAGGGACCTCACAGCCTGTAAATGTTTTTTATTTTATTTCAATGTAAATGTGGACCCTTCAGAGATAGATTCATCACAATTCAATGTTTCTAACTATATTCATATTGTAAAAAAATAAGATCTGAGTCTCTCATAATTGTGAAATCATAATTAAATTTTGAAAAAAAAATTAAGAAACTTACTAATTTTGTATCAAAATCAAATAAACTAGTAAATTATTGGTTGATCAAACTGATAAATAAGATTAACTATATAAAGATGCACTCTTATATTATTTTGATTAAAAGTTTGTTTTAAATTGTTTCAGTTCTTCGTTAATAGCTATTGAATCAATTAGTAAATAAACAAATTGAACATTTCTACTTTTTAATAAATTATTCAAGTCTATATATAAAAATTGCGAATAACATAAATTAGTATTTTGTTAGTTTAACTTAAAAGAACACAATAATATTATTCGGCTATAATTGTAAATATACTGCCAAAGAATTAGTTATTAGGTAGGTTTACTAGGTTAGATTTTACAATAATTTGGATCACACCAATTTAAAATATTATTAGAAATATATATTAATTTCATTAATGAATAAATTGTGACTGTTGGATAGTTCAGTTTTTAACTCAACTTTTAACTAACACAGTATCTTTCATTGAGTGTAACAAATAAATTTTATATAAATTTTATTTCCATGCTTGTGTAATTAATTATTACTCAAATATAATTTTTATATCTTGCATGGTAAAACTAACATCAAGTTATAAAAAGAATAAAAGTATGTGAGTTTGTTTATTGTAGAAGAAAAAACAATTCTTTAATAGTTCTAACACACGAATTTAAATTATTAAATATGATACAAGAATTTCATGGTTCATAAAATAGTGTCCTTCTGGAAACCAGTAGTGAAGAAAATTCAAAAGAGTGTTTTTTACATGTGCAAGAAAAAAAAAAAAGGACATCCTCACACATGTTTTTTACTTGTGAAGTGTCAGTGAAATCTATGTGATAGATGAGTAGGAATCTCGTCTGTCAACCACAACCATTCACTGACCAATTTTCAAAATTTCAGTAGCTTACAACTAAATACAAAATAAAATATAGCTTGAAAAAGTGCGTGGTTAGCAATTGTGTGGGCTATATGGAACTATAAATAGAGTAATGTCTAGGCAGAGGAAGATAGATGTAGAAGTGATTGGATATCGTACTGACTTGAAACATGGTTATGGGTGAAATATATAAAATACCAGAGTTAGTGTTCTTATTGTTGAATGGTATCAATGTCCAATACAATGCCTCAAAAAATTATAATATAAAATGAGGAAAGATGTGTTAAGAATAGTACTGTTCTGTATTCTTATATGAATATTTATGTCTAACTGTCCATAAAAGAAGTTGTCTCCTTGTTGGTTTATAGGTTTTCTGTTTTGTATAGAAATTTTCTGCAAATGATAACAACAGACCATCAGTGGGTTGTTGGTCCTAGGATAAAGCATTTATAAAGATAGAAAAAAACACAAATTGGATGGGAACCTATGCTGTTTGTGTAGCCTGGAAGGGTTCATGGTGTACCAGTGTAATAAATTATAGATAATTAAGAGTGGGAGTGGGTGGAGATTACTACCAGATAGATGACCAACAAAGAAAATGCCAACAACAGAAATACCACATCTACAATATTAAGAACCACCAATTATGTAATACCATCCTGTTATAAGGTTGTTTTGGTGGGGCATGAGACAAGAACAAACATTTTATTCTGAGGTGCAATAAGAAGACATAACACAATAACAAATTGCATTGAAAAGGTTGATATAGAAAATTTAAGAGTTACATGAAAAACTATTTACAATGAGAGTCAATAATAAATCTACTTCTACAATTAAATGCATGAGTATTAAGATGGTAGGTGGGAAAGTAACAAAACAAGAGGAGAAAATTTATTTGAAGAAAAAAGGTGAACCAACCAAAAAAACATGTTTTGCACACTAAAAATAACATGATTTCTGCTAATTATTATCATATAGTGATTTAAACAAAATATATTTCTATTTAAAGAGGTTTAAATATTGGTAATTATTATCATATGGTGATTTAAACAAAATATATTTCTATTTAAAGAGGTTTAAATATTGGTAGGCTTAGACACATTTTTTATAAGAGTTAAAATATTTATAAAAGAACCTTATATATTTATTTTATTCTTCACTTAAAAAAACTTTAGTTAAAAGTAGTAAGAAATTCTTTATCATCATCTAGAATTTCTGCTTTTGAACTTCTTTCGTTTTAGTAATTTTAAAAGTTAAATATTGATGTTTTTACTTTTATTCTTTAACTCTAGAATTAAGGAATTAATTTGATAAATTATAATAACATGCTTAATATTATTATTAATTAAATTATAATTTTATTTATATTTAAGTATTGTATTCTACTTTCTTTACCTAAATATGTTATTTACATGTAGTATATAATATTAATTATTTTCACCTTATTTTCTTACTATTATCAAATTTGAACAGACTCAGTTACAAGAATCTGATAATAATTGGTGATTATTCTGCTTAATTGCAAATAATGATATTAATTGGATATTATTCTGCTTAATTGTAAATAATGGTAATAATGGGTGGTTATTGTGCGTAATTGCAAATAACTCTGATTGATTCTAATTTATTTTTTGGCACGAATTAGTGGGCAGATTCATTGAATTGATCTAGCAGAGCAATTGAGGGGTCTGAGGAAATTTTATAAAAATAAAAAAAACAAAAAGACCAAAATAAGGAGGAGGCATGATTTACTTTGAGCAGTATTTTTGCACCCATCTTTACAAAATCAGAGAATTACACACATTTTACACATGTTTTTGGAGAGAGCACTAGGATTACATACCAAAAAATAACTGAAGATCTAGATGCTTGAATTAGAAGAAAGAGACGAATTTTGTTAAATCTGGTCTTCAACTGGTATGTCTTGATCACTCAGCCTCATGTGGTTGTTCTGTGTTGTTCTGTTTGCCCTGATTTTATTTATTTTGACCAATTGAGATTTCAATATCATGATTATTAGTATTTTGTATTGCTAGTGAATAATTTTGCATTATAAATTTGGTTTTTTTTTATGCCGGAGATGCTGCTTTAAGCTCGTCTTATATTTTGTTTTTATTATTATGGAGATGGTGTTCTAAGCACGTCTCATACTTGTTTTCTTATACTAGAAATGCTGCTCTAAGCACGTCCCGTTGTTTAATTCTTCTTAGAGGCTGCTGTTTCACACAATCTCAGAGGATCCAAAAAATGAAAACCTAAATTTCAGTAGATCATGGAAGCAAGAACATTAGAGTACTCAAAAGAAACCCTAAACCATCTTTTATTATTATTACCATTGCTTTTTTTTTTCTTACTTGCTTTTCTTAATAAATCAATAAATAATGTTTTATTTCAAATAAATTTGTGAAAATATTAAAAATATTAAAAAATATATAGAACATTTCCAAATTTTAAAGAAAAAATATAAAATGTTTTCCGAAAATAAATAAAATATATCATTTTTTAAAAAGTCTATAAAATATTTCCCAAAAATTAATAAAATATCAAAATTTCAAAATTAAAAATATATAAAAAAGTTTCCAAAATAAAAAGAATAAATAAATCAACTTTTAAAAATAAAATAACATAAACTTTCACAAATAAAAATATTAGATTCAAAATAGTTTTAAAAATAATTAAAAAATAAAATATTTTCAAAAATAGTAAAAATATTTACTTTCTAGAAAAAATAAAATTTTGAAACAGTTTCAATAATCTAAATTTTAATAATAAAAAAATATAATTTTTCTTTTAAAAACAAGATTAAATGAAATTTTCAAAAAAATAAAAAATCAATACCAACCATCATAACAAACCAATTTCAAAATTAGAATATGTGAACCCTGATTTTCTATCACGGATAAAGATACGTAGGACCAAGGTCAATCCTTGTCGGACTCAAAAATAAAAAAAAAATAAAAAATATGTTTGTTTGTCTTATTTTTGCTTATTATTTTTATTTGCATAATTGTTATTATTTGTATTATGTTTATTAACATGTTTTCTTTTTCTTATTTATATATTTGTTTTGTTATTTTATTTGTCTTTATTCGTATTATTATTGTTATTATTTGCGAAAAATGACATTTTGTAAAATCACACTTATTTCTATTCATTTGATTAAAGTTACCGTGTTCAGATGGGCATTGTGGGATGCTAATACCTTGCCCACACGTAACCGACTCCCGATTCTTTGAATTTGGTTCGTAGACATTTTTATTTTTGGTTTTTCTATGGTTTTCCATAATAAACTATGGTGGTGACTCCAATCTCAATTTAAATATTTTTAAAAATAATTTTTGATTGCCCCGTCGTGATTCGGGTTGTGATAGATGACGACTCCACTGGGGACTATTTTAGAGAGTCAGACCAATTTAATTAAATGAGTAAAATTTATGTGGTTTTTTTTAATGCTTATGTTTTTTTCTGTGTATATATTGCATGCTATATATTTTAATTTGCAGCGTAAGAGCGTAATCCAAGTATGTAAATACTTGTATTGTTGAAATATTGAACCTTAGGATAAAAGACATGCTATATATATATATATGCTTGAGAATTTTTTGATTGTTTTACAAGTGACATTGTTCTCCCTTCACACACCTTTGTATATCATGAGTGGGGCCCTATACCTGGGTCTGTGAAGCTTAGAAATAGAGGAGTTGTGTAGCAAAACTGGGAGGATGTATGTCCTAACCCAGGGGTGCGAAAACTCAAGCTAGAGTCTGTTCTCTTTATTGTCATATTTATAAAAATTGTCATTACTGACTGATATGGATGTGTGGTAAAGGGGGTCATAGCTCTAGTGACCTTTAATAGGAAATTAGGATAACCCACCCTTTGTGAGCACATTTACATGCCTAGAACTTAAGGCTCACTAGGGCAAACCCTAATTAGGACACTAAGGGAACAATTTTATAGCTCAATTATTCATTGTCATTCATTACCAACAAGTATTAAAAAATTAAAAAAATATCAATCTCATTTTTTCCTTCCACTAGTAGAAAAAAGACAATTAATCACGGTTGTATAAGGCTTACAAGCGTGGTTGTACAACCGCGATAAAAAGTACTGAAGATACAAACGCGGTTGTACAACCGCGATGGAAACTATAACATACCACCGCGATTCTTCAGAAACTGCGTTGAAAAATGGCACAGAAGGTTGTACAATTACACAGAAATTGCACATACCAGCGCGGTTGTAGAGGGAACTGCACTGGTATGTGACATACAAACGCGGTTGTTTATTAAGAATCGCGTTTATATGTCACATACTAGCGCGGTTCCCTCTACAACCGCGCTGGTATGTGCAGTTTTTTTTTTTAAAATTGGCAGCAGCTATTTGCTGCTGCCCAATGCCAAAATGCAACCAAAAATGGAAATCCATAATCAACACATTCTCAATTCAAAATCTAATATCTCCAATACAACAAATTGTCAATTCAAATTTCAAGTTTCCACAAACACAAGAATTCTAAGTAATGACACAAACATTATAAACATAAAGTAGAAAGTTGTTACAATTTACTACAACTTAGACAAATATTACTATACATTATACTAGAAAGCTATTACAATATATTACAACTTACTC
>Ga0209489_103864_pt1 | contig 28570 bp, 17 predicted proteins | sample SiratrowhiteBW_FD_187527 | JGI IMG/M metagenome (GOLD analysis project Ga0209489, IMG submission 187527) | Root nodule microbial communities of legume samples collected from California, USA - Siratro white BW (SPAdes) (version 2) | ecosystem: Host-associated > Plants > Roots > Nodule | place... | reverse complement strand
ATCAATTATTTGATGAATTAGGTATAAATCAATTTATTTTTCATATATATATATATATATATATTGTTACAATAAATATACATTAATGCTAATAATTAATTTCCACTTCATTTACAAAAACTATTTGGTAATTTTAAATTTCATCTTTTAAAATCCCTTCAGATGAGCCAATATCCAATCCTGCAAATCTCTCATGGTCCATCCTCCAAATCAGGTTAACCAAACAACCTTCATTAACTGAATTTCATCTTCTTGAATAGTAAATATCCTTAAATCAGTCTAACAAAACACAACTTAAGTATAGAAAGAAACCTTTAATCACCACACACAAGACTAATTATATGATAATATTATGATTATTATTATTATTATAATTATAATTATTAATATTATTAATGAAATTATTATTATTATTATCGTTAATAATAATATTCTTATTCTTGTTATTATTAATATTCAAAACATTTTTCGTATAAATATATTATTAGTATTAAAAATGTTTTTCCTATAAATATAAATCTAATAATAATAATAAAATTAATCATAAATTAAAATTATTAAAAATAAAATGGTCCAAAAGCAAAATTCTGACAGATATTTTCTTTTACTACTTATTTTTTAATTAATAACCCCAATACTTGTTTTGGTAATGAAATAAAAAAAAAATCTTCTTTTAAAAATAAAATTACCAAAAACTATATTCAAAATGATTATCATGATTTAAATTTTATTTTTCGCCAAAAGTAGCCAAAAGTAATCCGTAAATCTTCTTTTATGGTTTGATATATAATAAAGACACACAAATCATGATTAAATATAATCAAGCCAAGATTAATCAAAATATAATAAAATTCAAACTTGCAATAAATAATATCATACATCACTATTACAATATAAACTTTTAAAAAATGAAATTCTTAACTTATAGACAAGTTATGTATATGATTAATCATTAACATTTCAAGATCTTAACGGGTTTCAAAAATTCATGAGGATTGCCTTAAAATGTCCCTCTACATAGGAATAAGTAGAAAAGTAAATTTCTCATATTTTTAAAAATAGTACACTGACATTAAAATAAAATAAAATTTTAAATTTTAAATATGAAAATAAAAAAATAATTTCCATAAAAAAGTAAATATAGGCAATAATTTATTTTTTATATTTTAAAAATTTAATTCATAAATTTCTTATTTATTGAAGTTTTACTCAGTATAATATTTTTAAAATAAAATATAAAAATACGAAAGTCTTTTATTAAAAATAGAAAAAACGTGGTGTCTACCTATTTTAAAATTAGAAGATCAAAGAATGTTATTTAGGAAGAGTAACAATTTCAGTTTCACCATTAAAATTAGTAAAATAAACCTAATTAGAATTTGGCATATAAAAGGGATTCCAATACGCTTTTCTGAATCTGTTTCACTCTAGCAGCCGCAGCACTGAGAAACCCTAGGGAGGAACTTGCTGTCACTACCCACCATGGTCAAAGATCTCTTCTTTTCTCCATTTTCTGCAATTTGATTGAAACCCTTTTTCTTACTTTTCTCACTGTTCGATCGATCGATATCTTTCTCTGCAGACGTTCAAGCGCAGGAATGGAGGCCGCAACAAGCACGGTCGCGGCCACGTCAAGTTCATTCGTTGCTCCAACTGCGGCAAATGCTGCCCTAAGGTTTTCGTTTCACTTTCTTCACTTTCAATTTCCAATTCCATTATTTCGATTATTAACCCTTTGCTTTCTCTGAAAAATAATGAAATCAGGACAAAGCAATCAAGAGGTTTCTCGTGAGGAACATTGTTGAGCAGGCTGCAGTCAGGGATGTGCAGGAGGCTTGTGTCTATGAGCGTAATATTTCTTTATCTTCGCTTATTTTATTTTCGAGAAAATTTCATATTTTTATGTTATTTATTTTACTTTTCATTGTTATTACTTGTAGAATACACTCTTCCCAAACTGTATGTGAAGATGCAGTACTGTGTTTCCTGTGCTATCCACTCTCATGTGGTTAGGGTTCGATCCCGCACTAACAGGAGGAAGCGTGAGCCTCCGCAGCGATTCATCAGGCGCAGGGTAACTCTATAGTTTTTTTTTCTTATGTTTATTGTTTGATATAATTTGGTCTTGGTTTGTGCTGTGTTTTCACCTTTCCTTACTGAATTAAGGATAAACTTGTTTTCTGTCTAGTGTTTCTTGAATGTTAAAAAAAATGAAACAATACGCAATAGAAAATTTTCTTTAGTACAAGATACCACTTGGTTTTCTGTATGTTGAATCTTTTGATTGTATTTCCATTGTCAACCGTGTTGATATGCTAGTAACACTTTAAACTTTTTATATTAAAATGCTATCTTGATTATTTTGTACTACCTTGATGGAGTAGAGTCCTACCCTTCACCTCCCCATTTGATTATGTTGATATTGGAGTAAATTGTCAATTTTATTCTTGAACTAATACCCTCTCATGTTCTTTGAAGTTGAAAACACTAATCCATGAGTTCTAGAAGTATTTGAAATCATGATTAGTAGTCTCCAAATTTGAATAAACCCTACAATTTTAGGACTAAGATGTTGGATATTCAATACTCCTGGATTATTTAAATATTTTTGTCACTTTAGGTTTTACATAGGAGAGTAATATATATAGGCGAAATTGGTGGTATTCTTGATATTGTAGATGGAGAGTATGACATTAGTGAGATTTGAACCCAATCATTCCAAACTAGTCTTTTTGTACTTTTACATTAGAGCTGTATGATCCAGAACTCTAAATATTTGTATCTGCTTTTTATCTATTTTGATGAGAAATTGATGGTTACATATCAATGTTTAAAAAGAAATTATATCTCTTTTGTATGCACAAAGTGATTTAGTTTCATTAGGAAAATGTGCTATATTTGTATGCACAAAGTGATTTATTTTCATTAGGAAAATGTGCTATATTTGTATGCATAAGCACTGATTATTTGGGTATGAAATTGTTAGCCATGACTCATTAGTATTTATTCTGGATCATGAATTAAGGAAACTAATGCTGTTGATGAATTTGTTTGTAACTTTGCCAGGATGATGCACCAAGGCCTGGTCAGCCTGGTCAAGCACCTCGTCCTGCTGGTGCTGGAGCTCCGGTCCGAACCTGAGATCCTAAGGGAAAGTCTGTTATGCTGAATCAAATTTATAAGAATTTTTTCTTTGCTTCCTAATTTTGAAAATCAGTTTTCTGGAGGGGTATTTTGTTCTAATTGTTTGCTTTGGTAGTTGGATAGTATCTTTCTGGTTACAACTTCGTCGCTTTTATGATAGTTGAACCTGATATATATGATGATTCGGTATTTTGAAAATGATATCTCCTTTTATACGAGATTGGGGTTTTTATACGATAAATTCAGGAATTAGATAACGAGTTCTCCCGTGAAGTTTTCATTGAAAATGGGTGTTATATAATGGAAGTGGAACCTGATATAATGCAACCCACTTACAGCATTTTGGACAAAAAAAAATCTCCCTTAAAGTTTATCTCTAATCATTAAAGTGAAGCCTTGTAACTTTCAGCAATTTGAAAATTATATCTCCCGTGATGTTTTCATCAGAATCGAACCTTTGATTTCTTCACATTTTGTTTCGTGTTCGTTATTGACAATGTTCCATTATTTATTGAATACTTGATACATTTGAAATCTTTGAAAATGGTATCTTCTTTTGTTTTCATCGAAAGTGGACCTTTCCTTAATTTTGTTACTTTTTGTCTCCTGATCCTTATCACCTCTGTTTTATGATTTATTAAATATTGATACATTGGAAACCTTTCAATTAAGTTTAATTTTCTTTCTAACAGGTCAAATATAATTTAATTTGATTGACACAAGGATGATTGATAAGTTATGCATGTTGAATTTAAAAGTTAATTTGTCTATTCAGATATTTAATTTAGTTATAACTTTTCGTTTAGCTTTTTATAATAACTATAGTGTATTTTTTTATTATTAAGAAATATAACAATTTCTTGTAGAAATGGAAAAAATTAACAATTTTTTTAAAACTTATGATCCAATTTATGTCAATTAAGGATTGAAGTGGTTTAATATAAAAAATGTATAAAACTGGTCCAACCTAAACTGTTTTCTGGGTTACATACTATTTATTTAAGAATTAAATTTTTACAATGTAAGTTGTCCTATAGAAAGTCAAGTGAGAGATGAATTAAAAAATTAAAGATATACAAGAATGCTAAGTTGGATTAATTATACTATTCATTTGCAGTATAATTATATATATTATTATGTTTAGTTGAACAAAATTGTCAAGAATAAATAATAATATTAAAATTAATTAAATTATTTATAGTTTTGTTTAAGTTTAAATACTATATTGAATTTGGTAATTGATATATAAACGACTTCAATTTAATGGTGAGTTATTAGTGAAAGTTATATTGATGTAATTTGATTATTATTTTGTTGTATATTTTCAAGTTGTTAAAATCATGTAGAAAATAACTCAGATGAATGATAAAATATCGAGAATTTAATAGTTTATCTTGTTATACCATGAAGATTGCAAAGAAACAAAACTCGCAAAAAACTTTTACAATGTAATAAGGCTTATTTAAATATGTTGAAGACAGAAAAAAAATATAAAAAGTCAAGCTTCCCAGAAAAAAAAAAATCAGTGTTTATTTTTCATATTCATATTTAAAACACCGTATACTTATTTTATCAATTTATTTTTTACATTTTTTTTTCATTTGTGATTTTAGAATATCTCAATTTATTTTCACATGCTTTATGCGGCATGCGACTTATTAAGGCTTATTATATCACTATAATATACAAGGTTGAAAATTATGCTATGTACACAAGAATTAAATTACACTAATAGGTTCGTCATGAAAATAAAATAATAATAATAGCACGCATCACGTGAGACCAATGCGTTTTTACGAAGAGTAATCAAAATGGCACATATTGACGAAAGCAAGAAATAATGCATTCAATCAAAACTGCCACCATTTACGATTTTCCATTCTTTTGGCAAGTTCAGTTGCCATGGATGCAAAGTCTTGGGCACCATTTTGCAGCTCCTCAGTACGTTCGTTGAGCAACTAGTTAAAGAAATGACAAGAGATGGTTAGAAAGAAGAAAAAGAAAACACATTTCGGAGAATTCCAGCTAAGTTTCAATTTATAGTAAACACACTTTGATTTCTCATACTGGCTATTTAAGGAATATTTTTTTTTTAATTATTAAAAGATGTAATTAAGAACCGAAGTGAGAGTTTTATTGTCAAAAGGAGAGAACCTAGGGAGTTCATTAGTTATGGGATGTGTCATGACTCATGCAGCTAGGTGTGTCAACAGATTTCAATGGGACCTCAATCATATTAAGATAAACCCGACACTATCGTGTAGGTGTTAAAATGAAACATGAAACGTCTGTTTTCAGAGTCTCTTTAAAAACGGATTTTTTTTTGGTGATTCAGGTTTTTATATTCATTGAAAAGAAGAGGTTTGAAATTGTGAAAAATAAGATATACAGGTAATGGAGAAAGCAGTCAAATAATAATATACCTGGAGCTTTTCTTGCCGCTCTGCAAGTTTATCCCTTGCGAGTGCAGCTGCTGCCGCGGCATCCTGAAACCAGTGAAAAGTCAAGACATGTGATTTAAAATGCGTAAATTACAGAGTTTTCAGATCTACGATTTACCCCCATCCCCGTCTTTCTGTATTTAGCTTTAATTTCTTCAGTTGTTCTAGCTCTTGGTTTCGAGTCTGTGCTTGCATCTTCAAATAATTTCTGCTTGTCGGTTGCTTTCCCTTTAGCTTCAAATAATTTCGGTCTGTCTGCTCCTTTCCCTTTATCTTCAAATAAGTTCGGTCCGTCCGTTCCTTTCCCTTTATCTGCAAGACGACCTCAATATTCAAAAGATAAATCATATGATACTTTCGGGAGAAAATAAAATAATATGATGTACCTCTCTTGTCAATATCGATTTTCTTACGAGATGAAAAGACTACAAGTTCATCAATCTGAATGTCATCTGCAAAAGATAGGGTACCATTTTAAGAAAATAAAGAATAGTTGGCAGTAGAAAATGTTAAGGACAAACCTATGTCAAGGGCAAAAGGATCTTGGTTATCTACTGTGCTTGAGGAAGACTTTAAGAAAGGAGGACTAGAGAATAACTGTTTTAAATTTTCCAATCTATTAGTATGAACTGCTTCATTTGCTTTCTGATCTGCTTTCCCCGCTTTAAGGTTCTTAGCTATATTAACAAGGATACCAGATGCTCCCTATAGCAAGATAAGTTGAATTATAAGTCTAGAAAAAAATAATAATGGGAGAGAACTGCAAGCCTGAAAAAGCTAGACCTGTCTTTCATTTTGGTTTTGAGATGGACTTGCTGTAGCATCTACTGCAGCTGCAAGAACTTCATCATGAAGACAAGGAAAAGGCTCTGGAATCCTACAAGAATTTGAAAGCTCAAAATGGAAACGGAAGTTCTAATTACTAATCAGACTATATAGATGTAATTTTCTCAAGCATTTTTTTAGGGAGGTTGATCACATTTGTCAACCACCTGTTGATTGTCCAAGGCTCTCTTTTATAGCAGCCTTCAAATTGGATTTCATTTAACTTGTCATAAGAAAGTTTTGCTATGTTGAAACAATTTATCCAATGGTTTGAACATTTCTCTAAATTGTGGGGTAAAGAATTGATGTCTAATTTCTCAATAAACCGAATATGGTCAGAATAGGGATGAATGATGAGTTACCAGAGCTCATTTTCACAGTTCAATAGTGATATGCAAGCAGTTTCATTTCCATTGACCTGTAAAACAATCTAGCCATGAGTTTCATCATAGAAACAAAACAACCTTGAAATTACTTCATTTGTAGAAACAGCAGGAGTTGTCTGCAACATGTTTTCCTGCACTTTCTGTACCAAATGTTTTTAAATAATCCAAAAACATTAAAGGTATGGTGGTTTTAGTTTGTTTTTTCCTTAAAGCAGAAGTATAGATGTTAAAGCTGCTAGATGATAACTCACAAATGGTTTTATATCTCTATATCTAATACCCTTACACAATAGCCATTATTTAAAGCACGGTGAACTAGGCCACTTCGGGGTGCTGGAATTCAATGTTTCTAATAAATTACATTCCTTTCCCCGTAAATTACAGTGTCCTCCCCTATAAATTACACTGTCGTCATTTCAGATAAAGCTATACGACACTTTATTCTGATATGAACAAACCTCTTAGTGATGGTGAATAACTATTAATGAGCTTTTCAGTGGCATTTTTCCTCTATAAATTTCAGAGTCGGTGACAATTAATTTTAGAATTATATTATTGATTTTAGGAATTTAGAAGAAATGAAATTTCAAAAACTTCTGCTATTGGTTTTGGAACTCATCAAAATCTTAATTTCATCTTTAAGAATCCCAAAGTCAATAATATGTATTCAATAGTTGTCGACGATGTAGAGAGTCAGAGAGAAAAAATATCATCCATAAGAAGCTCATTCGCTTTAAAATAGATTAAAGCGTACCATATATTAATTTATCATAAGAAGTGCGTGTAATTTTCAAAGGGAAGACAGTGTATATACATCTCCTAGGCTAGTGGCAGGCGCATCATTTACCCCTTTTTTTTTTTACTATTTAGGATTACAATAATGAGGGCAGCAAGGATCAAACTTCTAAGTTCTAAATAATTGATTGTATAGAGGATTTGACACTATATGAATGGATTTCCCCTTTTGTTCAAGATGGTAGGTGAAAAAGTTCATAAACAGTTTTCTATCTAAAATGGATTATTCAGTGTAATTAGATAAAACAAGTTATATTTCATAAGTTGTTCTAGTCCTAACTAGTACAAATCATGAAAGCTAGTTATTTTAGATCACTGCTAAACTGGAAGATTGGTTCTCTGGCAAGAAAATCTGACAAAGGAGGAAAAGAAAATAAAATAAAAGCCTTATCCCACAAAGGGAAAAGCAGCAAAAGGAGTAAACTGGAAAATTTTGCTATTAACTGTTTCAAAATGAAAAATCAATTTACTACATTTCCTCCATGATTAACTGTTTGAATATGAATATCTTTAAATGAATAAATATATTGGTTATTTGCCCAATTGGTATTGTAGATTAGGAAGAAAGTTGTGTTTTCTCCATTCCTTGATCGAATATGAATTGCAAGGCAGAAATATAAAACGAAAACTATACACTTATATAGGAGACTAAAAGGCAAAGGAATGAATTCCTTTCCCTAATCTAAACAAATTAAAAACAGTAGGGATTTTCTATACAAATAATCTCTTTTAAGCTAAATAAAGATGAAATCTGGTCCAAATCCGACTAATGGGACCCAGGAACACAGAATCTGCCAAATGCCCATTACAGTATATTCTTATTTTCTTAATCAGTATCCAACTGATGCATAAATATTTTTCTAAGATGTGAAATGACATAACAAGCTTAAGACAACGGATAGATCATGTAAGTTTTAGCAGCATATAAGAAAATAGCTTCATTGAAAAACATAAAAACTTTCAAACCAGAATAATTTTTCCATTTGATGAAGAACATATTGTCTTCTCCATGTTGATTTCCAAGTTCCATCTGAGTAATGACATCAAAGAAATTTCTCCTAACACTTCCAAAGCTGGCAAGGACCTGCTCAAAGCGAGATAAAATCCATCTAGACTTATAAAATAAACAGGGCGAGTGAGGAATATAACTAAGTGGGCCATGACATCCCAAAAAGCTAGAATAATACAGCAACAACACAACACCAACATTGCTCTAGAATAACTACTACAGATTCAGAGCCCAAAAATATACGATTTCTCCTACAGAGTATGAAGTATAATCAATCAGGATGAAAAATTATTAAAGATGCTTCATGCAGCAACACTGAGACTTTAATATTGGGATGTGGGGTAATCCAAGTCCCGGCGAGAAATAATATAAATCCACTATAATACTATCTATTTGAAGGATAACAAGTTAATTTGTACAGACCATCACAAAATTCAATTTTTATTTTAAAAGAAACAAAGTCAGAAATTTTCTTTTCTTTTTGATGGGTGGGATTGTTTTGATCATTTTCATTTAAATGTGGCTTCACTCATGAACTGGATGGTGTTACCCTGAACAAAGTACAAGAATAATACATATTCAGTGTAGTATAAGCTCTTCACCTTAATTCAATGTCCCCACTGTGATACAGAAGGACCAGAACACACTCTTTTTCATTTTTCTTAATGATTGTAGTCCAGCAGCATCGTTGTAGGAGGGTCACCTTGCGAAAGTAGTTACTACTACCCTGTTACTAGGAAATTTCATTAACCAGTAAGAAGGAATGGATTGAAATTTGAAGGAAGATGGGCATGAAGTGCAGCACCTCAAACACAAAATTTAAAGTGTGTATGCTCAATTCATTCTCATAACAAAGTAAAATGAGTGAATTCGATAATATCTGCCCAAAATATGAATTTTCTACGGTAGTAGCAATTTCAACTTGTGCACTTTCAGATTGGACGTTAGCTTGCATTGCAGAATCATTCTTCTGAGGTGAGTTGGGGGATAGTTTTTCAGCAGGTAGGTCAGAAGTACTACCATCTGAAATAAAATAGCAACATAAGTAGTAAAACTTTTGACAGATTATAATATCAAATTCTCATAAAAATTACTTGCCTATCATATGCATTGAAATTGCATTTGATTGTACTCTGGGGCTAATTGTCCTAGTGCAAACCATATTCCCTGTCACAGCATCTATTGCAATAAAGTGTGCATCCCTTGTCACAACATAGACTAGCCCCATTTCAGGATTGTCAGAAATATCAGATACAGATTCCTGTGTATTACTCGAGCTACTGTCTGAAAAGTTTGCACTCATAGAAACAACTTCCGAAGAAGTGTTACATTCAGTTTTCGTAAGGAACAAAACTGTTGATGAACTGATATCAAGCATAGCCACCTGTAAAGTGGATTAGAAAAATATAAGTTGGAAACAGTGCTAGTTGAACTTAAATAACCACTCAACAACTCGATTTGGTGCCCAAAAATAAATAAATTCCTTCAAAAGGGGAAAAACTTAATAGATATCTCACCTGCCCATGTTCATATGCAACAATAAGTCTTCTTCCAAGGTTTGCAAATTGTAAGCCGTATACAGCAGAATTTTGAAGGGTAAACACAGCTTTGCAATGAGGTCCATCCCCTTGATGCGTGTCATGAACTGCTGTCCCAATAGAAAAAACCAGGTTAAAATCTGAATTCATAAATATCAAATCATTTTTTAGCATAAACAGATGCATGAAAAGTAACTTAGGTCATTGTCAATCAAACTATTCAAATTCCCCATGACAATTAGGGAGCAAATCAGAAAAGCACCTTTTTTATTGATATGGCTTGCTCATTAGTATCATGATTACATAGAGAAAGGATACACACACATATACATACATGCATATATATGAAGAGGGATCGAACTATTCCAAAAGTAACTTCATAACCTTTCATTTTATTCTAATCTATCAATGAAATAAGTTATTTTTTAGAACTATCAGATTAGAAGAAAAGAAAAGGCTAGAATGAGGAGTAACTCTTTTAAACTTAGAGTAACTTGATTCCTCCCATATATTTGTGTGTGTACACATTCATATTGATTACTGTTTATAACAGCCCAAATTCAAAGCATCAAAATCTAAGGTTACAAAAATCATGGGAAAGAAAGGGGGAGAGAGGAAACTCCATTAAGACCAGTTGAGTATTTAAAGCATTTCAGAGTTTAAACCCGAGTTGAGTATTTAAAGCATTTCAGAGTTTAAACCCGAGATTCTACGCAAATTTATATTAATGTAATATTTCTCAATCAACTGGAGGCCCGTGAATCCAACTTTACATTTTTACCTGTCAAAAAATAAAACTTGTATACTGTGTTGGCTTTGTTTGTTCATGTTCAACACTCTTCAAACAAACCAAAACTTTTTCCACTACACTTGTCATTACAAGATGGCAATGGAGCAATGTATATAAAGATTAGCAATTGTTAAAACGATTCAACACTTGAAACAAATAAAGAGAAAACAAAAAGTACCCAACCTTCAGTTCCATTTTCTGTCACGAAGTGCAAAGATGTGGTATTTGAGTTTCTTATTAGAACATATAGACGTACCTACATATGTCCATAGGATACAATTACCAGGCATTTAAGAGTCAAGACCATTGAATAAAAGGAGAATGAAAAATTCTAAATACTAATATATCTTACCACACCACTTTCATCACCAACAGAGAGATGTAGAGTATCAGGGCAAAAGCCCAATGCTGACACTGGCACACTTGCATTGCCAATTTTAACATCATTAACCTGCCAATTACAAATTATTTTTCTTCACGATTGACAAGCATGTCTCCAATATATGAGTTTCAATAAATATGCAAATGCAACAAGGGTGGAGGTGGTGGGAAAATCACTACTGGATAAAAGATAGTAGTTTGCATAATAAGCTGATCACTAACCTCAGATTTTATATTGTAAACAAGTGATAATGCAGGATATGTGGCATCCCATATCCGAACAGATCCATCTTGGTAACCTGCTATGTATATTTGAATGACAGGATGATTTTCTTTGAAAGGCAGACCTGGAACACCACCAGTCAAAGGCCACTTTGTCCCAATACTTTTCTGATTTTGTATTGAATGATGCTTTCCAGCTTCAAGAATCTACATAGACATTGTTTGCTATTAGTGTTGAGTTGTGTGAGAATCAACCACTGCAAGCTTAAGATTATACAATATTTGACTACAGGGTTAGCAGCTAGACATGGAAAAAAAGGGAATCTTTAGATCGAATACATGTGCATTACCTGGAACAGGGCTTTAAATGACTTTACATCTTGACATACCATATCAAGCCTTGCAGTTGTCATGTGTGGTTCAAGAGTGGGTACGAGGATGGGATACTGAATTGTGGGAAAAGAAGTCTTCTTCTCTTGCCGAGACATCAAAGAAGATAGACAATCATTGTCATAAATATCCAGTTGTCCCGGACTTGTCAATACAGATAGCACATTACAAGTTCCCTCAGTACGGCAATCACTACATAACAAAGCCATATCAGCAAAAGAACCACGAAGAGTAACATCAATGCGGCCAGTACACTTTAGATTTTCAATTCCACCGGACCAATCAATGCTCAGAACCTGTAAATATGAAATGGCCATATTGTAGTGACACATTAATTATCTACATAAAACTTACGAAACTTAACAGGCCACTGAAACTGGCATGACATGCCCAATTTTTTCAAATCCAATGTAGCAAAAGTGAAATACGAAGTATAGCAACAACCAGTTTCAATAGAAGTTGTTCTTCATAAAAAATAAAGTAACATTGAACAAGATGACCAGTATTTGCTCCATAAGTTCTCATATACTGTATCAGGATAATAAGGTGTATATTGAGCACTTATAACAAAAAAAAAGCTCAAAGAGAATAGAAAAGCACAGACCAATATTAATTTATTGTATTAATCTAAGACTGTTTGCTTTCTTTCTTTTTTAATGTGGTTTGTTTTTATAGGAATAGGTCTATCTAATCCTTCAACTGAAGATCTGAAATCGGTCTTCTTTAACAAAGGAACTTAAAATGCAGAAACATTCTAAAAAAGTGAGCATATATCCTTGACAATGTTTCTCTAACCTCTTCAACCACTGGGATAAAACTCATGCTTCTCCTACCAAGAGACAACCTCACACAATCTTCCACCCTTAACCCACTACGACTACCTTTATAGATAGGATCTTGTGACTACTTGAACTTGGGCACTCATTATTATGGCCTTTTTTGCTGTTGATATATTCAAACACCACAACCATTAGCAAAACAAAGGAAATTTTTTTTCTCATGTGTGCATAATCTCGTGCAAATGTTAATATCATGATGTTTTTCAGTTATTACAATAACTATTAAAAAAAAATATATCAAATAGCCACTTTCCATATGAAGCTTACCGTCAGAACTTCTTCAGACCCAATCTCATAGCCACCATAGACAAAAAGTTTCCCACCATTGTTATTGGCCCACCAATGTAGAACAGTAATAGGGAGTCTTCTGTCAGCTGACAATAATTGAAGCTTGACAACATCATTCGACAATCTTTTGACTTGTTGATCTAGGGGTAAGTCAGCAGTTGACAAATCCCAAAACATTATATCACCATCTACATAACCAACAACAACAACTGATCCATCATTAGATGCCCAAGATAGAGAGCTTATCTCCTTTTCCTGCTCTTCATGGTCTAGTTTATCATCAGAAAGCTGAAGCCTAGGATCATTTGGATAACTAGCTATAATTTTTCTCTTTAATGTGATGTCTTTGTGGTCTCTAATGAGAACAATTCGATCTTTAGAAGCATCCCACAGTACCATCAAACCATTTTCATATGCAATTAGCAATCTACAAAATGATAATTTCAATTAAATCAACTAAAACATGAACATACCAAACACATTATACAAAAGTTAAGTTCCCTTAGAATTCATGAAAGTATATATACGTTACTATGTACACACATGTGTAAGAATGTATCTTATATATGTGCCAATGAAAGTTAAACATGTCACGAAGTAATTTTGTGACTATGTCATCAATAGAGTACAGGCAATTAGCACTGAATTTGAAACAAGAAGAAACTCCGTGTTGAATTACATCTACGTTTAGTTCATTCTCCATGTGTATATTTCAAACAAAAGGAAACTCGAAGCATCTAAATTTGAATTGAGAATCCTAAGTACAGTCCATTGTCACACAACAAGAGTGATTAAAACTTTTCTTTCCCCTAAAAACGTGGCTAAAATATTGTATATATACTTCAATCAAAATCATTATAAACGAAAATTTGGTCCTCTGGTTATAAATCAACCATGCTCTGTGGTCAAATCTATGTGAGCTCAAACTCACTGCCACTCATGATTTAGAAAATGCCTAAATATATGACTATTTAATAGAATGACGAATTAGCCTCATCTGTGATGCAAAATTACCTAAAACTCATGTCTCACAATTCCTTCATAGAACATAAGGAAATCAATTAGAGAAACTTTAAGTATGTTCCTGTCTTGCCTGTTTCCATCAGAACATGGTTGATGGAGAACTCTGACAACTGAAACATGATCAAGAGACAGTCCAGCTGCTTCTGCAAAGGCAAGAAACATTTTTCAACAGTTAGATGTTAGACTTCGAAAAACTACTTGATTACCCACGCAAAAAAATCTAAATTATATATTATCAACAAGCTTATGCCTAGCTAGGAAGTAGGAACTTATGTTACATTTGGGACATACCAGAATAATCTGCTCCATTAAGGAGATTTTGTTGAAGATTATCACAAGGTTTACTAAATTGATTAAGAAAGATCTATAGAAATTTACAAAGCATCAATATGATGCAATATATTTAAACAAGTACACAAGAAAAATCGCCATGAAATACTACACCATTAACCTAATAGTCAAAGCTTTTACACTTTTTGGTCAACCAATTCCTTAACATGGTATAAAAGCCTCTCTGAATAAACCAACATTTCAACATAAGATAGTTTTGAATCTGACTTTAGTTACAGCTTAAGCCTAAATGAATTTTGCAAAGGAGTAATATTAAAGATTAATAAAAAAATCTTATGCCATCACCTAACAGCTTAAGGATTGAAGTCAACTGGTTATAGAACATCTGTATAAAACGTAAACATACATAAATGTTAGCAAAAGGCCGAAAAAGAATATTAGATGCTGTATTGCATATGCACATATACAAAATTTCTGGTGTGGTCATAAACATACAGCCCTAAACGCAGTAGAAAGTTGATAGATTATACCAAGCATGCAATAAAAACTTTTGTGCACAGCAACAAGGTCATTTCAAAATTTGGGGTTAATGGGTTCCGTGTTGCATCCAGAGAAAGTGGCCCTATATCTTAATCAGAAATTTGGATCAGAAAATTTATCTCCCCAAACACTAGTAAGCCGGCCACTTTAGCAGCTGCAAAAATACTAGTCTTACTTCCACTGATATATAATGAGTAACGAGAAATGTGTACTTACCAGATATAACATTTGTGGGAACATAATAGGGCAATATTTTAATTTTTCTGTCTTCCGAATCGAACATCAACACATATACCATCCCATGCTCAGTTCCAACATACCTGAATTTCATGAAGAGAGGGTAAAATTTCTATAAGCCTATTTACCAAGATTTTATTAGAAAAAGTAGCATGCAAATGCAGACAGAAAATTATCTGCACAAGTATTTTACATGTAACTGGTGCCATAAATAACAGAGAAAGCAGTTATGATGGATTCCCACTGCAAGGCAGCAGCAATTTGTTTGCTTTTCAAATCCCAAACCTGCCATTAGCAGAAACATACTGAGCAGGCTAGTGAGTGAAACAGAGGAAAGGAGAAAGTGAGAGTAAGGGGATAAAACTAGGTATAAAAGTTAAGCATTGTTAAACAACACAAGCATTAAAGGAAAGAACGCTCATATTACAAAGTGATCTGGTTTTAGTCCCTCATCAGGAGTAAAAAAACACATTTTCTGTTAAAATGTAAGGACTAGTAACGAATTAAATTTTTATAAGGATTAAAATAGAATATCAAAATGCTTTGGTATATCAAAAACATATTTTACTGCAAACAATTATAAATCATATTCAGAGGGTGGCTGGTCATATAGACAGTTTAAAAGAACCCTACTAAACTTGTAACGTACCTGTATTTCATTATCATTTGAGACGCTGGTAAGAAAACCTTGGTTTTCCAAGAACTGTGAGAAAAGTTCAAAAAGATAAGATATAATACTATTCATGAAATTCCTCAAAATCATTTCATTGGACTTCTAAAGTTAAACTAATGTACAACAGTACATTAATAAACATGCAAATACATGCCATACCCACACATAGTCACATACACATGGATTCCAGAGATGCTAATATTCAAAGAAAAAATGCGAAACAGTATCAGGGTAATAAACAAAACAAGATTGAATGACTGATAGACATCACTCTTTAGTTTCAGGTTTCAACGTTGGTCCAAAATTACAAACCTCTAAATTCTTGAAGGATGCTTGCTTGGGAGAGATCAGAATCCCTTCAATATTGTCGCCACCGAACACCTTTATCCTACCATCGCTACGAGAGGGAGGAAAATGCCAAAGTCAACTCAAAAAGCCACTAATGGAAACTGCCTAGCTCTCAATATCACAGTGCAGTAATAAGTTATTGCTAGTAACTACTGTCTAGCTCCCAACACCACAATGTAGTAATAATAACTACTGTAATATTCTAAAAAAAAAAAAAAAAAAACTTCTGTACTATATTGCTGTTCTTTTATCCAAGCTAATAAGCCACTCCTCAATCTTCACAACAATGGAATGATGAAATTATGAATGGTTAAAAAAAAAAAAAAAAACATTGTTAAAAGTAATATTTTAGAGGCATACAAAACATAAAAAATTCCTTCAATAACATATGATAAAGTGCGCAAAGTATTATTTCATCAACATAGTTCCAATAGCATGCATCATATATTTCAAAAATAGTCAGTTGTTTAACAAAGGAATTTTCCATTTCGACATCATTCGAACGGAGACTTCCAATAAGGCAGAAAACATGAATATAAAGCGTTGTTCCAACGCAAAGCCAATAACACAACCAATAATAACTCACAGTGTTCCCATTGCTAATAGGTTTTGGATGTGATCAAAAGCAAGAATAGACGCGTTAGATGGAACGCCATAGTGAAAAACAACTCGTGGATCGAACTTCGCCGACGGAACACTGTCGTGCACCACGTCCTGCTGCTGAGCGACGCGAAAAACGCTCAGAAATAAAATCAGTTTCAGGATTTGTGTTCATACAGAAATATAAACTCATACAATACGAATGCACTAGTCAACCAAAACACAAAAGGCTCCTTAACATTGAGCACCAGCATTCGTAACCACTACAAGAAAAAAAATCGAAGATGCTGGAATTTGCAATGGGCGTGAATAGCGTTTGTTTATGGCGGAAATTGAGCACGTACCTGAGGACGTTGTTCCGGTGGTGGTGATTTGTTGAATAATCGAGAGAACATTGTTGAGGACGATCCAATCCAAGAGCTTCTTCGGGCTTTTGTATTCCGATTTTCTGTTTCTTGGTGCTTCAGGTGCCGTGCGAATCACCAGTATGGTGCACCGTGCAGGTCTGATCCTCACGGTTTTCTTATTGAAATAGACGGTGATGCCAAGCCTCGAGAATCACATGGACCGTTAGATTTCAACCTTTAAAGTTTCAAAAATGATTTGGGGATCTGATCTGACGCCGGAATACCAAGTAGTATTAGTAACACACGAAATTCGAAAATTAATACCGACCCATAGAAACCACTTTGCTTTTTCTCTGTCCACCTCCTTTTAAAAATAAAAAGAAAACATGTCTTCTTTAAAAAAAATTGTTAGATAGGCATTCTTAATATAATTTCCCTCCAATATTAATATTATTCTCATATAATTCTCAAACTAATTATTATAAAAACTGATAAATTAATCATACCTAGGCAATAATATTAACACATAGTTACAGTTATTTTCTTAAAAGTATCACTGCTAGAGTGATTTCTCTGGTATTTATGGTAAGAATTATCGAACTTATCCAACATGTAGTTCTAAATTTTAGGTTTTTCTTAACATTTCTATTAACTAGTTCTATCTTCAGATGTAAGAATGTTGAGTGACCCACAAACGAAAATATTTTGTTTAATATTTAGGTTGATTTTGAATATTATTTTATTTTATTGTAGAAATATATTTCGTTTAAAAAATAATATTACAAGTTTATTTGAATTAGCTATTTTTAGCATTGTTAACACAGTGTAAGAAATGAAAACGATGATTTTTCGAAATGAATTTTAAGTGTAGTTTAATTTTATAAAATTGATTTGTATAAAGTATGTATTTTTTATAAAATATTAACATATTTTGTTTTTAATTAATTGTAAGATCTCCAACAAATTCTTTTCATACTATCTTAAAAAAATAAACTTTGATAGTGAGACATGACACATATTCGGCCAATATTGTATGATTTTATTATATTGTCTTCGTAATAATGGTTAGTAAAGTAAAGAAAAACACTATATAGTTAAAGAATAGGAGAGGGAAGAAATTAGTTTTTTTTCTCCATTTAACACTTTTGGAAATAATCTTGAGGGGAAATTAGAATACACGTTGGTACAATTGTCTTGGCACATAGAGAACTGACTTCTTAGAAAAAGAAAAGAAAAGTTTTCTTTAAAATACAGTCACAGATATAATCAATAAGAATTTATATTACCCTAAAAAGCTGGAGTTGCATAAAATCTTGTCCCAGTTAATGTTTCATTAATGAACTAGTTTACTAAAGATTCGTTGGATGAAAAGGTGGCTGCTTCCTTTTGATGTTGGAGGACCCAGGTTATCAAGTAATTTGACCTATAACCCATATATATATATACACAATTTTATACTACAAGATATGTTTTAGTTTTGCACTAATGAATATCCATCGATTTTACTTGGTAAATAAATTTGAATCTTTCTAGATAAGATGCAATTATTAAGTAATATGCTGGTTCAATTATCATAATTAAAGACACAATTTAGATATTTGATTTTTACTTGAGATAGTTAAAATCTAAATGAACTTGATCAAAACACAAATTTTAAATTCAACTAAAATTTGAATTGTTTCTGTTGAAAAATAAACATGTCGATAATATTAAAAATGAGTTCAATTTGTGTGTGTGTATATATATATATATATAAGTTGAAAACCCTCTAATTCACTAACTTTCTTTTCAAAGGTTCAAAATATATTTTAAAAAACATAAAAATACGAGTAATGAAAAAGAAGTCTTTCACTTCCAAAGAACGAATTATTTAAAAACATTTAAATATATACGAATAATTAATTTAACGTTATTGAAGGTGATTATCACATTTCTTTGAGAACAAAAAACATTATAATAAAATAGATAGATATTTCATATTAATTAACGGTGAACAAAAGTCTAAGAAAAATCAAACCGAAATAATTAAAAATATATTTTTATTCGTATTTAATCATGCATTTGTTTGCATTAAATGCATTGCCAATATCTTTTATATATTGAACCTAATTGAATAAAATGTAAGTAAAAATCTTATATGTATATTAACTTATTTAAATTTTGTTATAAAAGTGTGTAGTAAATGTTAGATAGAGTTTATAAAAATTAGAAGTAATTTTTTGAGTTATTGTGGAAGAGTTTGCTTAAATAATAACTTTCAACTCTTATAAGTTTTAGATAAATTATAATATAAAATAAAATAAAATTTTAATTGATTGAATCTATTATATAGAAGTTACTTATTATTTTAATTCTTATTTATAACGGTTTTCATTATTTTAAAGAATTTTTTCTATAACACATAGTTAATATTACGTAAAATGCGATATTTATGCATGTTTTGTTTTATATTCATGTTTTCTTCTATATATATATATATATATATATATAATACATTTAGTTTTGATTTAACATTGTGGTCTTTCATAATAATACACATTTTCTTTCTTTCTTATATTCTATGTTTCTTTTATATGGTATTAAGAGCTAATTTACCTTTCATGACTTCCTCTTCATCCGCTACTTTAAATATCAAATTTTTTCCTTTCAATTTTTTTTACATTTCTCACACCTTCCACACTCCATAAACATCAAGCTTGACTAACTTTCTAAAGTAGAAGTAATAGGTTATTACAACTGTTCATGGTTTCAAGTTATCTTATTTTTTTGGATGGATCATTGTTAGATAACTTATTTTTGTAAATATCATAAATTATAATAATTGATTCAGATTAATTTATATATACCAAAGTATTATTATTAATTATGGGATGTGAATATTATTTATATATAATAAGGATAGGCTGAAAATAGATGGGCTGAGTCCTATTTTAATATATACAGAATGGTCCCTACGGTTAACCACATGTAAATTTTTCTCTATCCTATTAAAGAGAAAAATATAGCAGTTTTATGTACGCTGTCTGACATTTTGGTTTAGGTTTAACACGTAAACACCCTTCTACGTTCTTTTCTTCTCTGTTGTGTTTTCTTAGGATATGTTCTTACTGGATTACATCAACGGAATCCAATCTTCTCTAATCAATTACAATGACATCATCATCTTCAGTTCCAATTCCAGGTAAGTATTGGATTTAATATTGTATGTATGATTGTACTTGACATGCATCAATTGAACTGAATATCATAAATATTTAAAAATAAATCTTTCAGTTCAGTCATTCTTATTAAAGTTTACATCCTTGAAGATGTTGCCAACAATGTTATTAACATGGAGTTCTTACAATATAAAGTGTAAGACAAAATTATCATTGTCTAACTCTCAATCTCGATGACTTATATTCTTACAAAAATGATAGGTTTTGACTCATCATTTCAAATATGAGACAAGTTTTGTATGTATTACACTCGTACACGTGTCAAGATTAAAAAGCTTAAAGTTCAACTTCAAATTCCCAAAAAGGATAGATCTATCTAAGTTTATTTTTTCAACATCAAGAAGATTGTTGCTACATGTACTATTATAAGTGTTACTATAAACTTCTCATTTACCATTAATGATCATATAGATATTCTTCTTAATAGTTTACCAAAATGATTTTATAATCTTGATCACTTGTAGAATTGATTCATATAGTGTTGAAAAAAATTGTTTTATAACCTCGATCACTTGTAGAATTGATTCATATAGTATTGGAAAGAATTCTGTCAACAAAATCTTCAATCTCACGTTACTTATGCACCTTGATCTTCTATAAATAAAAAACTAAAAAATCAAAACAAGGGTGTTTGAGGTAATTTTGAAACAATATTGCACTAAGAAACACGTTCTTTTGGATCAAAACCAATAAATCGAAATTTGACGAATTTTTCCTCCACCTCCATACTCTTCTCCTGCACCTCCATAGTCAATATGAAATTACTCATATAGCCAGCCTTACTTAAAAATTAGAAAAGTCAGCATTTCTCTCCATCTCTTTCACTTTCGTAATCTCATCCGTGGAGCATTTTTCCTCCTACCACCGTTTTAGGAGGTTATTTTTTGGCAAAATCTTCAATTAAAACTTCAACAAAGTTGTAGGTAAGTATTTTGATGTTTATGAGAAATTTGTGAGATGTATTGTAGATTTGAGTGGTTAATTTGATAATTTAGGTGATATTTGACAATGAACGGCGACGTTGTCGATTTGGAAGTTTATGAACCGGATTGAATGCTATCCGATTGTTATTTTGTTTTGCAAAAGACAACTGGATGACACTCCATCCAATTTATATTTTGAAAAGAAAAAATATAAACTGGACAAGGTGTCATTCGGTTGTCATTTTATTTTGCAAATGACAATCGGATGACACTTCAAGATATCATTTTAACATAGGTATTTTAGGAATTAATTTTTTTTATGGAGGTGCAGGGTATGGAGGTGGAGGAAGAATTTGTCTGGAAATTCTTGGACCTCTTCTTCCGTTTGGCAAAGTTCAAGACTTCAATATCAAATTTGCGGAAATCTTTGGCATATGTTAAATATAGTCTTTAACTTATATGGAAATAGCATAATATTTTTTCCTCTCTTATGTTAAACGAACATGCATGTATAAAGTGCTTATATGACCAAGCCCGTAAGCTTATCACATTATTGGATCCTATTTTCATCCTGAAAGTAAAAAATTATAATCCAAATGGTCAATGAATCTGTTGACATATGTAAAGAAGGATGACACATTTGTGATTCGCATAAAAGCTTCTACTACATATTATAAGCTAAATTAAAATATATATATATATATATATATATATTAGTTGTAACTTTTTATGTTATTTTTTTATTTTTGGAGCTGAAAAATTACGTACTAATGTTCTATAATTAATTAAATCTAACATTTTATTTTCAATGGACAATATATTTACCTATTATATCTTGTGAGATGGTTGATCACCGATAGAATTTAAACAGTTTTAATTAAAAAAAAACGTATTTCTTCTCCTTTTCCATTATTGAAAGTTCGTTTCATTATTAAGTATATTCAAATATTTCTTCTTAATTTTGTTAAAATTTAAAAAATAAATTTGATGTAAAAAATGAAAGAAAAAGATGAATAAACAACAGGGATCAGACCTTTATCCACATGTCCTTTGCTGCCATGAGAGGTGCATCTTTCCTCACAAAAGAACACACACAAGGCTGCCACTAACTATCAACCCTAACCCTAAACCTGCATACCTTCTAAAGCTACTATTTTTTTATGCAAAATCTGCCACAGATAAAAGCAATGAAGGTGTTGGGTTTGGGGTTAGATTCATCGCTTCATTCAAAATATTCTATGTTACTGCTCCTTCTCTCTTGTTTATTTAAGACTGACTGGTAGACACACCAAGCATATTATATACTTTTATAAGATGATACAATGTTAGTACAAACAGCCCTGTGTTTGAAGGTTTCTAGAATCCTAATAATAGAATTCTCATCATTCAATTATAAGATTCATAATAATTTCATTTAACAAATTTAGTTTAAAAACTAATTTTATTTGTAGAATGTCTCTTGTTGAAAATTTGACCCCTAATTAATCAAAGTACTTTGAATTAAAAGGGTGCAAGTGCACTGCGCCTCAATTGTAGTGGTACAGAGTTGGTGGTCTTAATAGTGTGTTTGACAGAAGAAAAAAATAAATAAGAAAACCTAATTGTATGTATGATATGTATTATTAATATATTATTGTTTTAGCCTAAGTTTGTGTAGGCACAAACATTAAACTCCTTCTTTGCTAGTAAAGAATATGTTTTTCCTCTCACATTCAAATTATCATTATATCCAATTCAAGTTTATTCTAAGAGACCATTAATTATTTATAATAAAAAATAAATAAAGCATTTACTTACATACAGTTCCGGAAGAGAGATACTATTAATATCATAAATAATTATTAATATATTATTATAAGTTTCTAATTTTAGCCTAAGTTTGTGTAGGCACAAACATTAAACTGCTTTGCTAGTAAAGAATATCATTTTCCTCTCCCATTCAATTATCATTATCCAATTCAAGTTTATTCTAAGAGACCATTAATTATTTATAATAAAAAATAAATAAAGCATTTACTTACATACAGCTGCGGAAGAGAGATACTATTAATATAATCAATACTGTTGAATTAAAACCTCCTCAAACGTAAATGAATGTTGCCAATTTCCATAAGCTACGTTCAGCCATAAATGCGTTTAAAAATATCGCAACCCAAATTCGCAATTGTTTCAATGAATGCCAACTAGGACATTCTTAACTAAATTGTCTCATTTGAACCACGAGGAACAATAATCATTACGTTAGCAAGAAAATCTTATCAAAGTCATGGAGAAATGGAAATGGAGACTGCTCCATCACACGTGTGAATTGTCCTTTGTTTCCCATATTCGCACGCTCCGATTCATCAAAAATAGGCCAACATATAAAAACAACAACACAGGTCCAAAATTTTTCACACTGTTGTTATATTATTATTATTATTCTCTCACGTAATGGCCTCTTCAACTCAAGAGCAACAACACCAACTCCTACCGAACCTCTATGGAGGCGCCACCTCAGCTCCGCCACCAACACCAGCGGCGCACCACGACAACCTCCTCTCCTCCTCCGACGCCGCCGACGCGCTCTCGCGCCTCCTTCACCGCCTCCCGCCCACGCTCTCGCTCCCCACGCGCCGCTCCTCTTCTTCCTCCTCGGCCGCCACGTCTCCCCCTTCTGTCTCCTCCCTAAAAGACATCTTCTCCTGCGTCTCGCAACTCGGTTACGCGCAACTCACCGATCACTCAGTTCCTCCCGAACTCGCCAACGCGGCCGAGGCGGAAGCGCTCGCGCTCTTCGACCTCCCTCGTGACCAGAAGGAGTCTCTCATCCCCGAAAGCTGGCCTCTCGGCTACGGCCGCGGCGACGAAGACGACGACGACGGAGTCGTCGAGTCATTCCGCTTCGACTCAGCGTGCTCGACTGAGTCGAGCGAGTTCACTCTAGTCTCTCTCCGCGAGTTCGCACGCGCACTGGAGAACCTGGGGCTGAAGATCGTTGATGAGTTAACTAAAGCCTTGGGGTGCAAGAACGATGACCCGACCCGCTTACGTTCTCTTCTATGGATTTCGGAGTCTGTGCCCGGAAACAAATCGGGTGGGTTTTACCCGTTTATAATCGGGTTACAGTACCAGATTAAGAATCAGAAGTACTCGATGCTGTCGGATTCGGGATGGGTTTCTGTGCTGCCACAAGTGGAGTCGATTTTGGTCACTGTTGGTGATATTGCTCAGGTAAATTAATTATTTTTTGGGTTATGTTTTTTAATTAATTAATAAATGTTTGCTTTATGATTTGGACATTTGTTAATTATGTTGTGTTATTATGTTCTGGCGTTTAAAATATTTTATTTATTTTTTGTTTTCCTAGTTAGTGCGGTTTGGGGGAAAAGCTTATATGTAAGATTGTCAGTTTGTCACGTAATCATGTGGCTATGGCTTAAAGTTATTTGTGAGTTGTGATTACTCTACTGTCCCTGCAGTGCATGCATAGTTTGATCTTGAAACTTCCCAAATTTGAAGTTTGAACAAGGCTTGAAAAGACTAAGTGAACTAATAACGTTTTACCTGAACTACGTGATTCCAGCTAATGAGGCAGCATTTTAGTTATTTTCTAGCAATTCTGCAAAGGCTAAAGCCTACACTATCAAGTTAGAATTACTAATAACATATTAAAATGCATTAAATTTGCTTGTTTGAAGAGAAAAAAAATGTGATTTTTATATATAAAGTCAAAACATTAAAGTGCAAACAAATTAATATTGGTCAGTCACTTTTGTTTTTTTGAAAGTGACTCTTGTTTTAATTTTTGGGTCATACGGAACGTGAGAAATGTTATTCGGGCGATGTCATTCTACATTATTTTGTATTTTTAAGCATGATATAACGAAGTTATAATTAAAATATTTTTACCGTAAATAACCATTATTGTTTTCAGTCGTAAATTTTGTCATAGAAATCCTGATTTTGATCGAGCAGATAATTTATGTTGGTTGGGCCCATAGTGTGGTCATAATGCAGTGGTTAGCAATGTTCCTATGTCGTTCTGTGTTTTTTTCTTCATTTTTGATTGCGATGTGTCCTAAAGTAGAAAAATTATCAATTCAGCTGAGAAAAAGTGGAGGAGGCAAAAATCCTCAAATCTCAAATGCTATACCATGCATAGGGCACCCATCTCCTCCACTATAGAAAAGTAAAGAGAAAAACCATAGTGTCCCTCAAGTGTTTTTGTGAGTGTTGTGGTTGTGCCTTTAGCTTCTTAATAGTTTGGTTTTGCATTCCTTAAAAGGTTTACAAGATTAGTTGTTTATACAATTTTGTACAATGTAAACATGATTTTATCTTTGTTTAATTTGGAGAGCTCATGATACTAATCCTAAGGGGTGATGATGCATTGATAAAGAGGGCTACTATATGAATTTAAGCAATATTATTTTGCAGGTGTGGAGCAATGGCAAGTTGAAGAAAGTTAGAGGCAGACCAGTGGCGACAGTGGGAGAAGAAAAAGGTTCACGCTGCATAACAATGTCATTGCTGATAACTCTTCCCACAGAAAGCAGAGTGGCTCCGCTTCTTCCCAAGGCAAATAATGAGCAAAAAGAAGAAGTGGAAGAGGAAAATAATTGTGGTGATGAAGGACAAGAGAGGGTGTTCAACTCTTTTGATTTTGAGGACTACGCTTGGAGGGTCTACCACGAGCTCATCCATTTCAAAGATCCATTAGATAGGTACCGTGTCGTTTAATAGTTGAAGTTGAAGATGAAGTTGTTCTCACTGCCTCATAATAGTACTGTTATCTGTTGTTTTTCTGAGATTCGTTAATTTGTCATGTTTCTTGATGTTGGTTTAGTAAGGGTTGAATTTTAATTGGGTGAAAGGGAAAAATGTGAGGACTACAATAATGAGATGTATATGCTTCATTTATTTATTGGATTGATTTTGGAGTTGGAGAACTGTGTCACTATTTTTTTACTTTAGCTTTCAATCTATAATTCTAGTATGTGTCAGTGACTTCAAGGACTGGGGGTCCTACTCTGCCATCACAGTACAGTGCCTTCAATTATATCTTTCAGTGAAGTATTATCAAACATTAAATATCCTAATGGAATATCCATCTATATATGAAGCAGAAAAAAACTGGATTTTGTTGGATATTAGTTTTGCAAGTAACGATAAAAATACATTAAATATACTTTTATCTACTCTTAAGAGTATAACTTCAATGATTTTTTTAAATAGTCAATATTTTTCAACAAAACATTTTTATATGAGTTAAATTTTCTCGCATTATCAACGTAATTTTTTTATACTAACGTAATTTGTTTTATACTGTTAACTGATTAAACTTATCTTAAATATAAAATTTTAAAATAATTCTGATAAAATTACTAATTTTATTAGGATAATCTACCATAGAATGACAGTGTATTTTTTTACACCAGTTGCGTATTTAAGTTGAATTCTAAAGTAGTATATTGTACTTGGAATTTGTTTTGCTAAAGATTTGGTACTTTTGCCTTCTATTACCGCATCACACCATTTTACCGCATATTGCGACTGCTACTGTTGTATCATCACGCAGAAGAATAAGAAGACAGAGAAAATTCATTCCAGAAAACTTATTTTGTGGGCTATTATATATGTTTCAAAAAATTAATTCCAGAAATCTTGTTATAGAAAGTATTTAATGTATTTCGGAAATTTTAAAATCCCATTCCAAAAATTTCAAAATCGTGTCTAGAAAATGTTCAGAACAGATAATTTAAAAATCACTTTGAAAAAAAATAAAATAGTTATTTTAAAAATTATAAGGACAGACCAATAAATTGCAAGTGGTGGAAACAAAAGCCAAGTCCATTCAGCCGCAGAGAGGGAAAAAGCTGATCCCCAAAAATGAAAATGGAAATGGGGATTGATTTTTAGACCCCATGATTTTCTCCTCCATTCCCTAAATGTTAATTTCAAATGTACAAGATTAAACGTAGGATGTAAGAGGAAACCATGTAAGTGCAAAAAGAAAACATGAAAACAAAAAGGTTGTAACTGTTGGAAGGGATTTGCTTAATAACAAAATGTAGTTTTTCTTCTTGCACCCCCATAATTACTAATTGCATATATACTAAGGAAAAAAACTAAAATGTCCTCTCTTGTGCACTGGGTCACTTCAGCTTGCCACCGCAGCATCCACCATCGTTGCTGCTTCCGGCCTTACGTACACCTTGATTTTTTGTCGCACTGCATTCTTTGAGAGGAAGTAGAGAGTTGTTTGACAAAATTTGTTCTAGAAATTTCGTTTTGAAAAGTTATGGAAAATTGATTTCAGACAGTTCATTACAAAATATATTTCATACGTTCAGAAAACTTATTTTGAAAATCTTATTTTAGAAATTTTATTACGGAAACCATGTTCAGAAAATACTAAAAAGCTTGTTCCATAAGATTTGCAAAAAGTTACTTTTACAAAGAATAAATGGTTACTTTAAAATTATGGGGTGCAGGAAGGAAAATGTCCAAAATAAGATGAGTAACTAAAAAACAAAGAAAAGAAAAAAGTAACGTTGGCGAGCATGAAACATGAGTCATCCTTGGACTTGGACCACATTGATTTAGTGTTTTTTATCAGTGCTGTTTTCCCCTACATTATTTATGTTCTTATGTTAGTTAGAATTAGGTGATGATGCAGGGGTCGTTAATGCTTTTAGTTTGCTTTGACACCGAGATGTTGCCGTTTAGCTAATATGATGTATACATCTCAAAGTTTATCAGATGTTTGGCTTTGATGCTTTTAGAAGTTTCTCTTTCAAACTGCTTCTAATTTATACATGTTTCGCTTCCCAAGCTTGCTAATAACTTAATCATCACCACACCAATTTGATACTGGAAAAAATCAACACTCCAGTCTAATTACGTCTTAAAATAAAATTAGCAGAAAATAGGAGGTGATAAATAATTAGATGTGAGAATGAAGATCACTTCATAGCTTTTTGTTATTGTTATCTATTTTTATTGCTATTTACTACATTATTTAGTGTATACCTATGATAAATGTATTGTTTATTTATTTTTGTACCCATGTATTATTTTATTATCATATTCATTCTTAATCTATTTTCACCCTCAAATGAAATCATATTGTTAATTTTGCAACCTTAATTGACATTGGGCCCATCAAAATAACATTGCTTTTTCCATCCTCTTTCCCCAAAGAACAAAGTTTACACTTCAATTGTAAGTAGTAGAGGACAACTTTTATCTACGAGAAAACATTGGTTTTAATTACTTTACTATTAATTAAGTTTTGCTTTAATAGTTCGGTAATAAAGACTGGTATTATATATAAATAT
>Ga0209489_103863_pt1 | contig 28571 bp, 14 predicted proteins | sample SiratrowhiteBW_FD_187527 | JGI IMG/M metagenome (GOLD analysis project Ga0209489, IMG submission 187527) | Root nodule microbial communities of legume samples collected from California, USA - Siratro white BW (SPAdes) (version 2) | ecosystem: Host-associated > Plants > Roots > Nodule | place... | reverse complement strand
TATTATTATTTCAAGAATACTTAAACTGATAAATATATTTTTATGTTATTATTGATTTTTATTTCTTTTTATTTTCATTATTATGCTTTAATTTAAAAGATTACCCGGACAAAATCGGGTGTTGACAGTATATGAATGAGAGTGTATGATGTTATGGTTATAATATAACACATGATGTGTTGAAAACATAGTTCTTTCCAATGATAAAATATTATATTGAGATTTAGGTGATGTATTGAATTGAGGATTTGTCATTGTATTAATATTAGAATCACATACAAGAAAGAAAATATTAGGTAGAGAGAGTCCAATGAGATTCTTATGACCTAGTATGTGATGTGAAAACTGTGTCTGGTAGGTTATATAGATTTATCTGTTACATAAGTGAAAAACTATTCTTATTAGGTAGCTTTGTAATGGTGACAACTTAATGAAAGTGGTGTGATAGATGAATATCTTTGAATATAATTCAAAGAATATATCTCTTTTAAAAATAAAGTGCATGTGGTTGTTGATGTCAATAATATTTTATTATAAGATGTATTCAACAAATATATATATATATATATATATATATATATATATATATATATATATATATATATATAAGAATGGCTCAAGGCCTAAGAAGGTAAAGCAACCGATTTAGGCCTTAAGGCCTCAAAAAAATTTAATACTCATATATTATTATAAAATAAAAAAATATTTAATTTTAAAATTATACTAAAAAAATTTAATTAAAAATTTAAAATATTTAACTGACTTTAAGTTTACATTGGTGTTATAAATACTATTTGATGAATTTAAATTTATATTAGAACTATAAATACTACTTAATGAATAATATTCTTGAGATTTCTTATAATAAATTAATAATATTGTTTAAAAAAGAAATTGAACAGTTAAGGAATCCTAAGGATCAAAACTTTATAATTTTTTCTATCTCTTCTATATATTGACATCATTTCTTTACATGTAATTTCATTATCTGACTCTTCCACTTCTCTCCTTCCTTCTTCACTTATATCCTTCCTTCCTGTGTCTCTTTGTTCTTCCATAATATTATTTCAATTTGATTCCAATTTCAAATTTGTTTCATCATTCTATATTATGTATTTATGCCCTTGTCTTTTTGGAGACTTGGAGCTGCAGATTGTTTGAGGAAGAGTTTGTGTTTACTTTTGCTCATTTTGAGTGCATCAATATTCGATAAAAATAATGATATTGATGAATTGATCTCAATTTTTTTTATTTTTCATTATTGTTTAATTAATCTTAAAATAATTTATGTAGATACGACAAAGAGAATTTAGAATTTGTAAATTATATTTAAAAACTTACCAAAGAACAGGATCCAAAGAACAAGATTGAAGGATAGTAAGAGAAAGATAGTACGAGACTTGAAACTTCAAGACAAGATACTACGGTTAAGTTTATTGTCTTGACAATAAAGTTTTATCTTTTTAACTTAGTCTCATTTGATATACTTATAAGTTATATTCAATAAGATATATATTATAATTTTTAATTTTATATAAAAATATACAAATATGTCAACTAGAAGATTTGGATCAGGTTATTCAAAACTTCAAAAAAAGAAAAGAGTTGAACTTTTTGTTGAATCACAAAAAAGGGCTATGGATAAATTTATAAGAATAAACAAAAATAAAATGAATTAGAAAATATGGGTAAGTCTTCTTTGAATGAAGAAGATAACAATATAAATATAGGTAAAAAAATAAAGACAATAATAAAGTAGTCATAAATATAGGTAAAAATGAAGACAATAATAAAGTAGTCAAGGAAGATAAATATAAGTTAGTAAAAATTTACAATCAAAAGATATGTTAATATGACTATTGAACAATTAAAAGGTATTCTTTTATTTATTTTTTGAAACATTAGAGAAAATGGATTTGAAAATGCATTATTTCTGCTAAAGAAATTGCTTCTGAAATAGATGTAAAGCCTAAGTTTCCTGAGAAAAAAAATAATCTTAACAAAAAATATAGCTCAGAGTCATTTAGAATTGATTATTTTTTATATAATTGATTATTTTTTATATATTGTAGATAAAGCAATTACCACACTCCAAAATATAGTTGAACAATTTAAAATATATGGAGATATTTTTAGTTTTTTATTTAGTATTAAAAAATTAAAGCCATTGGTTTGTGTACTTTTAAAAGAAAAACACTTAAACCTTGAAAATTATTTGAAACATGATAATTTGTTGGATATTGATGGTTTAGATTTATTTTCAAAATTAAATATCTTAAAGAAGATTATAGGATTGAAAAATGATAAACATTTTTTCAAATGTCTCAAATAATATTTTTAATTATGTAAAATGAGTAAATTATTTTCAAAATACATATATAACATATAGAATAATGTTAATAATTTCAATATTAAAGATTAAATGAATTAGCTTTATTATCTATTAAAAAAATATTTTAAATGAACTTAATTATGATAATTTAATAGATAATTTTACATCACAAAAAATTTAAAAAATAAATTTTAGATAAAAATATTATAGTTTTAATTATTTTATTAATTTTATAAAAAAACTTATTTTTTTAATTTGCTTTAAATTTTCTAAAGTCTTGAGCTTATATATATAAATATAAATAAATATATATATATATATATATATATATATATATATATATATATATATATATATATATATGATACGAAGTTATAATATTTTATAGTAGTTAATTTAATTGTTAAAAAGGATGTTACACTCCACTCCATATATGTTAAGTATGTCCACACCTGAACATTATTTTATCTTTTAAAATGAATTTAATTCAAGAACACCATGAACATCATAGAGAACAAATATTCTTTTTAGATAGTTTAATCCATAATCCTAATAACAAACTAAGATACTAAAGATTTATGGAGGCTCACGTAAATTCAAAACTATCTTAATTAGCAATACTTACACTTGATTACAATAAAGGAAACTTATATAAAAGAATTCAGGTAAATCATCATGCCAATCAAATCATGTCGGCTCTTTAGAATAATTTATTTTTGAAAAGAGCCTCTTTTTTATAAAATAAATATAAATCTTATTTTAAAATAAAAAGTATTCTAATTCATTTATGATAACGTTAAAAAATGGGAGGGCTAATTAATGAGCATTTACATAATCAAAAATACTAATCAGACAAAAGAAATATTTATCACCACTCTCTTAGCCTTAAACTAAATTCGTGATTTTTCACCATATGAAATCTAAATATCACCAAAGTCGAAAGATTTCCAAACACAATTTTTTCGTACATAATACAAGTAGACTACACTACAATTTATTGAAAAAAAAAAATAAGAACAAGAAGTTTAACTTCTTAAAGGCAAAGGATGAATATCTTCTTTAATAGGGAAACACAATACATAAAATACCTTGTGCAAGAAATAATGGTTATCTTTTTATACATACACTCAGGGTGATAATCTATCATACACTATCCAACAGGATAACGCAGATACTTTGAAAGCAAACATTCAATTTGTTTTAAAAATGTCAGATTAAGAAGAGTGCAAAACTGCACCTAATTTTGTAAGAGAACCTAGTTAAGTTGACTCAACTCTGAAATTATATTTAGTTTAAGAGAATATTAGGAATCACACACCCAGTAAATTAGTTATTTTATATAATAATTAGTTATTTTATATAAGAATTCAGTGTAGAGATTTTTTTTATGAATAGTCTTTTAGGTTGGACTTTCTTTTTGTGCTTAAATCTTAATATTTGGTGTTTTGATTGGGATTTAAACTATCGAAAGAGTTACATATAGGTTAAATTAAAAAGCAAATTGAATACTGAAAGAACGAGAGAAATTGTGAAAAAAAAAAAAAAAGTTCACCTGTCCATCATTGAGATGAAATAAAAATATGACGAATGTCTTATATAATATTTCAGTCTAATTTATTTATTTTTTTACTTCATAGACTAATTTTTGAGGTTGAACCCTTCTCTTCTTTTTACGCTTTAAAAAAATTAAATTAAAAAAGTGAAGGGAGGAATATAGACAGTTTTATGTTCATAATTGATTAACCACTGTATCAAATAACATAGATCATGTTCATCCGTAGTCCCTGTAACTTAGAAGTAACATCAACAAACATTTTCTTATTCCACCTTTTGCAGGGCTTTTCCTTGAAGACATAGACCCTCTAATAATCTCCCTAACGAGCACTCCATGTACTCGAAACAGAAGAACATAAGTCCCTATGTTGCACTGTTGCAGCAGAAAGGTTTTGGCTTCAGTACATACTACGTCATAGTACCACTGGAAGATGATTTTTTTAAAAGAATTCCTGTTTTTCACACACTAAGCAAACACATTCTAAAAGGCTATCAATTCGTTTTTTATAATAAAAGTATACCCAAAACCTTCAATGCAAAGGTACTACACTCAAGTAAGTTTATATCTTTTTTTTAATATAGGAGGAAGAATTGATAGAGAAATTTAAAACATATTAGTCATCAACTTGTCAACTATGTGTGGAATGTGTGCAATAAATGGGCAAGAGTAAGTACAACTTACCACAACCAAGCCAAATACCATTCTCAATATTTTAACCTAATAAAACTCAATAGTGAAGAGAACAAAATTTGGAGAATAATGTCAATTGCAATTGTATGGAACATCTAGCATTAAAGGAATAAAGTAATCTTTAATGAGGCAATGCTAGATCCAGAAAAGGTATTTAGTCTAGCATAAGTAAGGGTCTAGTTGATAAATAAGTTTCTAAAGGCACAATTTGTATACTCAGATTGTTATTTATGTCTAAAAACATGTATTCTATGCATGTATATGTCTAAAATCATGTATTCTTTGCATGTACAGGTAGTGTGCTTGCGATTTCGATGATGAGTGTAATAGCATGTGGGGATTACGGTAATGAATGAATATTGGAGAACTTGATATAAAAAATAGTACTAATAAATAGGAAGGAAAAGTTGGTTTATTCGCTATAGTAACAAGTACGTAGGCACTTCCTTCACGAATATGATGAGAAAATTGAATTAACACAACTTGAATACAATGGTTCCTTGCAAGTGGTATTTGTATGCATGTACATGTTCTTTATGTGAAACACAATGCCCTCGAAACCATGTCATCAACTCTGAGGAAGGGTGATCAACTATTTTAGTATGACTGTAGGTGTTGAGATAAGAACAAAAAGTAAGAAGGATGATGTATCCTAACCTTGGGTAAGGAAGGTAAACATGCAAGAATGAAGCACGGTGTTATATGTAAAGTTGAGATGCATTGTGAGGAATACTAGTATAGTAGAACATGAATTATGTATGATGTTCGGTATCTTTTATAAAACATAAGTAATACATATTTCATGTTTTGTATGATCGTGTTAATTAGATATTGTGTTAACTAGATAAGTTCATCTAGGTGGACAACAATTTAATTATGAGATATAGGAATAACTAGTTACATAGAGTATATAGGTTAAGGATAGGCTGAGAGTGATATTATCCATCTATATGCATTTTGTACTATTGTAAATATTATTGTTAAAATAAATTACAATTTCTCAAAAAAAAAAAAAGGTATGCTAATTCGAGCAAGGCCTAGATTGAGCAATCCAACTGGCCTAGATCACGTCAAACTAAATCAGTTAAGGTTTAGTTTGGGTTGAATCATCCTATACTGACATTGGGCTTAATTGATTCAGGTCCACATCAAACCAAGTCACAACGAGCTCACGTCAAGTCAAGTCAAGTCAAGTTGAGTCTAAGTCAAGCCAAGTTGGGTGGAGCACAAGTCAAGTTGAGAAGGAGTCAAACCTACCCAACTCAAGTCGAATGCAAGCCAAAGTTGGGCTAAGTTTGCCTGGACCCAAATCATGTTAAATGGGCCCAGGTTGTCCAAATTAAGTTGAGTTAAACATCCCACATCAGGCCAAGTTTAGGTCAAGCCTAGGCAGTAGGGCCTAGGTAGGGTCAAGGTAGTCAGGCCTAGGTCAAGTTGTATTAATGCATACTCAAATCAGGATAAGTTAGCCTAAGCTTAGGCCATGGAGGACTAGGTTCACCTTAGGCCTGATCAACGCGAGCCTATTGTTGAATATAATGGCTTAGTCTATATTTTTTATTAATCTGTTACTATTTTTATTTATAAAAACATCCTCTAAGTTGAATATAAGTTATGTTAAACTAGACTAAGCATATATTAAGTTGTATTTGACCGGACAAAATTTATCTCAAGCTAAATCTGACAAAGTCAAACCTATAGTAGAATAAATATAACTAAATCAAACGTGAGTCTAACTAATTTAAATTTAAATTTAATTAAAAATGATATAAAATGATTTAATCTAATTTAAATGGGTTGGAAAAGTTTAATTCCATTTAATTTAGTTAAAATAGATCTAACCAGATCCAATCTATCTAGTTTACTGTATTTGGATTAAATCTAGAACATGATAACCTAAGAGGGTATTTTCGTTCAAAAATCCAAGCATATCCATTGAACTTCACATATCTTTCCATTTATGAAATAGGTTTTGTGCACTACCATTTCTTTGAATTGAATCAATGATGAAATCATTAGCTTTTCTTAGTAATTAGCATATTCCAAATTACTAAAAACAGTAAGAATAGATATACAAGAACCGGCAAACACGGATGTGTATAATGAATATAGTGTAGGCTAAATGATTTGAGTTGAATTGAATTCGACCTTTTCAATCAGGCAATAACTCAAAATGGTATTTTGGTATAGTCTTTTCCCAACATAAAGCAAGTTGCAACCGCTGATATTAATTTTAAAAGAAGAAGGAATTAACGATGCCAAATTATTTTGACGTCAATCAACTCAACCAATACCCTCGAATTAGGTGGAATTATCCTATTATGTCCACATATAAATTAGGACAAAACGTTTCAACAATTAATAAGATTGAATACATTTTTAATGGGAATCGCACTTAAGCTTGCCTTATTTGGTGACAACACATGCACAACCCCACCATTTTATTATTTCAAGTTGACTTACGAAACCTCCATTCCATTAGCAATCTAATAGCCTTATCGTGCTCCCTATAAAAGCAGCTTCAGCCTTTTCTTTATTCTCCATACTGGATCGCAAGTGCATCTATTGCATCCAAGTTTTTATCTGGTGAGTTAATGCACATGCTAGCTGGTTAATTTTGGAATCATAGTATATTTACTCTCACATATGAATTACTTTTACTTTCAAAATTATTCACTAACTTTTAAGAATTTAATTACTATACAATTGTAGTATAAAGTTGATTACATTTATTTAATCGTAAATTATTTTATAGCATAAAATTATTGGTTTTCATAGTAACTAATTCAAATATTATATTTAGGATTATTTTTAATTAGTTGACATTGTAAATTTTTTTAAAAAAAAGCAGTATAATTTCATGCCAAAATTAGATTAAACATTCTCTTATCAGATTATATTTACAAAATTTTAAACTAATCTAAAATTATTTTCCACTTTTTATTTATATATTAAAATCGGTATAAGATATGCTGATTAAAAACAATATCTTTTAAAATATATAAAATATAATAATTATATTTTTTTTACATTTTATAATATTTAAAGTAATTTAAAAAACATAATCATCGTTTAACTGTTGAATGTTGTATCTAACTCGTATCTGTCAGTAAGTCTCTTCTTTACTTATTTACATAATATAGATAGATAGATATATTCTAATAGGATAAGTATGATAATAATACAACTTGCACTTTGCATGGAAATTAATAAAATTCAAACTTTATTCACTTTTATCCGTTAAATAATTCCTTGATCCGTGGATGTGTTCCATTGCTTTAATATAATATCCTTGATGTTGGAAAAGAGCATAAAGCTTATGAATTCATCTGTCTGATGACTTTTGATTTTTTTCTGACTAAACTAAATTCAGTTGCTATATAAAGAAGAATCACTGGTGTCAGAATGAAGGTTCTGGCCATTGCATTAATTTTGATGGTAGCATGCTGTTGTTGTATGGCTGGGGATAAGTGGAGCATAGAGGCCCAAATGCATGGAAAAACCAAGCAACTTAGTAACCGGAATAATCATCATACCATCCCTCGCAAACACTATGGCAAAATCACTACCAATGATTTTGGTAAACCTGTCTCTGCCCAATATGATGTCACCGACGAAAACGATAATCACTACCCTTCTGATATGAATACTTATGGTAAACCTGGAGGACTAATTAGAACGCACGGTTGATGATCCAAGGGCTTCTTCCCTCACAAGAACCATCACACATGCATTTGTGGATGAAGATCATATATATATGTAACTTTGTGTATAATGTGTGATAAATAAATCAGTCACTGCTATGTATGTGTGTGAGAACGAGAAATTCCTGGCTGTTCCCTTCAGAGATACAAGAATTTCTCAGTACTCATAAAACTTAGCCTATCTCAATGCCTGTATGTAATGTCGCCTTCGATCAGTGTGTACCTATAAAGGAGTGCAGTATTGTTATAGTTATCGTTTTCTGATGATAAAGATGTTAGACTGGTTTGTTTGCTTGGCAGTGCCCCTACCATTTCCTCCAAAATAAATACATGTCTTTTCATATATTTCATATAAAACTTAAACTGTCCATATCAATTTATAGTTAGCAGAAAACATCATACTCTCCTCTACTGCAAATATATATCTAAATAAGGTCTAAAAACAATTCTTATTTTTGTAACATCAAGGTAAAACTCAAATCAAATTTTAAGATTACACCAAGACCTATTTCTAAATACATTCATGTCTCTTGTCATATTTTCGACATCAATCCTAATGATATTGAATATAAAAAAATGTTTATCAGAAAAATCCGTCAAATATATCAAAAATTGTTAGAACTGGACCTAACTTTTAAGAAAATCCAATTCATAATTATATTATTGAAAAATATTGAAAAATGTTCATCTAATATGTTACAAAGATAGAAAATGTCTATATAACTATTTTAACTAATTCACAAATATTTACACGTTCAGCTCTAGCTAGCCCCTATCACTTGATCATGTTGATAACAGCCAGTGCCTCTACCAGCACTGATTATTATTTGCAAATTGTGACATGGTATAGAGTTTACTCAAGTTTTAGAATCACTGAGTTGAAATTGAGTTACTTAAAAAAACTAAGATCTAATAAAAGGTTTGTGATAGATTTATTATCCTAATATATAAAAATTAAAACATTAATGCAACCATTCCATCTTTATTCACCATTCTTCTTCAGGGAGGAGGAAATTTTTCCATCATATATTAATACATTTTCATAAATATTACACCTGAGCCTTCTTTTACCACGTTCGTTACCCACCATCAAGTTTAAAAAGAACTAATTATAGATAAAGGGACGCAAAACCAAAACATAACTCCACCTTATACCCTATCTTCTTTCATCTGGTTGTGATGCCCTTGCTGAACAGCGTGTCTCAAAAGTATGAACGTTTGCCACCAGTTTTAGTTCAGAATTTCGCTGTCTGAAGCAAAGTTGGCATGTGATGAGAGTAACACAGGGTGTCCACTTTCATTATCCCATCACGAAGAAACTAGAATCAGCCCACAAAGTCACGGATCATGTGCCCTCCAAGGTGATGTCTAAGCTGCTCCTCTTGCAATTGTTGTGGGTGTTGTAGCCCTTCAACGCCATGCCTAAGACCCAACGTTAGTGACACAGAACCAAGTCCACCAACCTCAAGGCCACCACGTCGGTATGGCGTAAAACCCATCAGTGTACCATCCATATTGTTTGATTGCATTTGGCCTTCCAATTTAGATCTCTTCTCTTGACTCCATTGTTCTTCATTTAACCCACTTTCCTCAGCATTGCTTGATTCCATTTCCATACCCTCAAATCGGTTTTCAGGTATTGAATTTATACCAATATTGCTCAAAGGCTTATCCACTCTAGGTTGGCCGGTATCACCTTCATGGCCAGATGATGTTCCCTCATGTTTACCACTCTTCTCCTTGGTGCCTGTTGCTTTTGTTTCAAGCGTGTGTATTTCCTCAACCATTGGCTTCCATACTCGTACTCGAGCATTTATGAACCAATTTGATACCTGAATTAATCAGTTACACCATTGTTTCGGTAGTCAAATATAACATGAAATATTTAGTAAGTATAGTTAGTGTCTGTACACCGAACGAGAAGCCAAGCATATCTGACCAATTCTAAGTATTTGATACTATTGAACATTAAATTAACAATACCAAAAAAAATCACTTCTAATAAACCAAAAAGTGTGCTATAAGCTTAACACGGTATATTTCTTTCTTTATTGTTAGTCAGCTCATAACAAAATGATATATTATGATGATGATGATAACATACATTAATTTAACTAGACCATGAGAAATGTCTATTAAATTGAATACTATTACATTAGTGTACAACTATAGATGAACATTAAAGAACATATTAACGGAGGTCAAACTGTAAATATATAGCATACCGTTATACTTTTGGTAGCAGCTATAAGGTCGTATAACATAGGAAGAACGTTCTTCCTATGTCATTAAGGCTTTTGGTTAACCACATTAGAACACTCATTTTTTGGAAGTCAAGAAATATATTTAAACATTTAACCAAGGCTATGAACACCCTCAAAAGCTGCGAACGTAATATATGTCAATTATTATACTAATTCAATCAACAGAATAAAAAGCCTTGAGACACAATAATGAATTTGAAGGAAAAGGCCCCCACCTGATTCCGTGATAGACCTGTTTGACTAGCCAGCATGTGTTTATCAGTGTCTGTAGGGTAACTGAAAAGAAATTAAACAGCAAAAAGGCCACAATGTTTAATCCAAGTGTCTCTGGAATAGAGAAAAGAGTCACGGAGCAAGAAATAGACATAGAGACAAACATACGGATGAAGAAAATGCTCAAATAACCAGGCTTTAAGAATTGCCACTGCACGCTCTGGCAACCCTCTCTGGGGCCTCCACACATGCTGTTGGGGATCAAGAAGGTCCGTAGTACCCCTGCCAGGTTTGTTCTTTAGAAAGCTTTGGTCCACGCTGCATCTTATCCTTGCCATAGTAGTGTCAGCTTTACTGCCAGTACTGGAAGAGGGTATTGACACATCCTCTCCCAAGGCTTCGCTTAAAAGCTTGAGCTGATCTGAGATAGAATTTTTTAGGCACCTGAAGTGTTTTGATACTGACTTGAGAGCCATGGAGACGTAAGGAGTAGCAGAACTAAGACCCGCTACCGACTCGAATGATGAAATAACCATTTGCATTTGTAGATGGTACTGCTTGCATTGCCTCGTAACCTATAACAATGGCCCAACGGAACAGTTTCAAAACGCAACTTTTTAAATTTAAACAAAAACAAGGCAATGGTTCACCATATTATTATGACAATATTAAAATCACCCTACCTTCGTAGGACCAATTCATTATAACCTAATTTTAGATTTATCAGGGAACTGTAATACTGTTTCATGCAGTAAAAAGTTACAATGAAGCAAAATAACATGTTTTTTTCTAATACCTATGACTTTATATAACAATCATAAATTCTTTTGGCAAAAATATTACCAGCATGGTGAAGTACATTACTGAAAAATAAGCACAAATACCCCGTCAGTTTGACCAAGTTGACAGTAACTAGGTAGGGCATAGCTTCCACGTACTAAAAATTTTCTGATGATGTTAGGAATATAGTACTGGACTTTTTGTAAGGTGAAGTTTACACAGTTGACCGGTTGACTAACACTATTCTTGCACACATATATTTTAAAAATTACCGTGTACTGGAAGCAAATGCCAGACAGAATTAATAACTCTGGTAAGTTAGTATGTTTTTTTTTGAACAGCAAAAGAATGAATAAAATAAGTAAGTTAGTATGTGTACAATGAAGGAGACTGACTCAACCATTGCTCTGCCTAGGCCTGAGACTACAGTTCCTAACTCGACCATTAGTAAACAACAGTCATCCTACAATCAGAATCTTTGATTCAGTTTTTAAAATGGATGCACCATAGGATTTTTGAGGTAAATAAATATGAAATTGAATTCAGAAATGCATCTTTAAATTCTCCAGCCATATCGTAAATGTTACTCATTTGTAGACTTAATGGAAGGACTACCAAATTAGAGTTAAGATGACACATTTCTTTTGTAAATAATAGAACAGAAAATGTCAATCTAATTAATCTATGATCACTAGCTACAATCATGATGTTGGCAAGATTAGAGATATCTATAAAAGTTAACATACATATCGAGTTTCATGGGATGCCAATTAAGAATTTAATTATATTGATACTTGGGATAATTAAATAAACAAGAAAAACACTTCATAGTTTTTCGTTTTGAAACAACAATCATTTTTATTGAATAACTTGATAATTTTTTCCATCGTTTGCAGGCTGAATATTCAAACAAAAGTTACTATTTCATAGTTTCGGAAATAACAATTATGTTTAAATCTACTGTCATGTCGTCCTTGGTAAGACATAAGAGAATCCACTCCTGGAATATTTTACCAGAGAAACAAAGCATGAGAGATAAAAAAGTAATAGAGCACCAATCAGTAATAAGTATAAATAAATTATGGAAGAAAGAAAATAGACACTCAAGTTCTACAACCAAAGGCAAGAACTATAATTTTACTACTATAAATTTAGTATAGATTTTGTTTCTTATCCATAATTTCAGGACAATAAAATATTGGCACTGGCATGATGCTTCTTAAAATCTATTTATATGTACATAAGTATTGGACCTTATTATCAATTCCATTATCCATCTTTTTTGAATTTTCTAAAGCGCTTGGAGAAACCTACAACTTAAATGTAATGCCAACCAAGCAAAGGAACGAGATAAGAGCAGCGATTAAGGAGACAACACAATGAACAAGAATGTAACTAAAAAGGTCTTGATTTGACCATGAGGAGGTTAATCAAAAGGGATTTAATCATCTCATATCATTACCAACAACACTGGTGATATTATAATTGTATAATGTCATTATGTGAAGAGACCTTTATATTCCCTTTCCCTTTGTTTTTCACAAGGGGTGAACAAGTTTTACTCCATTACCCTTCTTAGGATACCGTTTAAGCAATTTATGTTTTAAGTAGCACAAATCACTCTATGATGATAACTTCATAGGTAACAAACATTTAGCAAGAAGTCGAAGCACAAAGAAAGCAATTGACAAGTTAAAACGTGAACAGGGTCACCGTTTTGTTTTCCCCATATTCTCCCTGGAAAGTAAGGTTTTAACGGATTTTCTCTTAGCATTGTAGAAATCAAGGCCTGTTGGTTGCAGCACACGCAGCGTAAAAGTATTTGTCCTTTTCCATATTAACAGTAAGTTGCAAACAGACATTAATGAGCAAAAAGAAATACACAGGAAAATAAAATATAAAACAGGTTTTGGAAACAGTGAAACTAACCTCCTCTTGCATGTACAGTAGTTTCGCTTTCTTCTGTTGATAATCTGGCCGCGAAGAAAGATCAAAGCTACTTCCAACTCCCAAATCAGCACTATTTTCCTTTGAGACATTATACAACATAGTTGATGAAGAACCTGAGTTATTACCTTCTGCAGCAACCCCAGTTTCATTGACAGTAACAGTATCCGCAGAGGTAGAAGCACTAACTTCTGGAGAAACCCGTTCTGAAACATCATATGATTTCGCAAACTTTGCACCAGATAGACAGAAAATCTCATCTAACAACTGTTGGACAGACTTTAAGAACCTTGAACTCTTGAGAATAGTAGCATACCCAGTGAAAGGGCCAAGGGGACCCACACTTCGGTAACTAATAGTACTCTTTGAAGGCATTCCCTCCGCGTCTTGAAGTGGTTTCGCACAATCTCTAGAAACAATAGAAGGCTTCATATACTTTAAACAACGAGGATAATCGGATGCAGACCCTTGCTCATGTTGAGAAACAGAAGGCTTGGGTTGTGCATTCGATGAAAGTGACAAGGATAAGCTCTGAGGAAGTGAATCACTCCGGATATTCTCTATTGCTCGATTTGTCCAGCCAAAAGGCAACGGATTTGGCTGATTTCCATAACTCGGTTGTTGAAGCTCAACTTCACTAGCACTACCCACCCAAATGCTGTGGTCATTTTGTTGCATTAGGGAAGTCATGTCTTGCCTAGTGTTGGCGCTGATACAAGTCGACTTCACAATATCTTGCAAAGCATTCTGATACAGTGGAGAAGGAGGAGGAGGAGGAGGAGGATTATGCAGTGCACCTAATTGCTTTTGAATTTCTCTACCACTGATTTCATCAGATGCATTGCTACACTGTACATCCATTAGTTCGTTGTAAGAAGACACATTGTTGAGCTCAGAAGACAAAAAAGAATTGGCATTACTTGCATAATTTACAAACCAATCAGATCCTTGCTGGGGAGCACTGTTCCTCCAATTTCCCAAATTACGAAGTTCACACTGTTCCTTGTCGGATGAATGAAGTGCAGGCATGGAATGGGAAAATGAACCATACTGATTCATCATCAGTCTATTACTCGCTTCACCTGCACCTATTTCTTGATGATAGTCCAAGGCGTTCTTTGAAGCAGACAAAGGGTTCAAAGAAGTGAAGTTTGGCACTTCTGGTGAATAAACAACTGGTTCATCAAGCATGTTAGCGTTTCTAACATTCCTAACATGAAGAAGGTCAAAGTTATTAAACCCCGGCTGTAACGATAACGGTTCAAGATTGTTAGGGAATTCGTGCAGAGGTTGAGAACTGTTTTGGATTCTCAATTTTTCGCGCCGAATTTGCTGTGCCACATGAGACTCTGGCCTTAAACTGCTCATTTCCCAACTCACCAAGCTTAACAATCCGATGACAAAACCTCTTCTCAACGTTCAATGAAAGCCTTTCAGAATAGATCAGTCACTGCACAAACTCCCCCCCGTAACTGCTCTCTCCTGCACACAAATTCCACATCACCTCATTGGTTAAATTACTAAGAAGAAAAGTACAAATTTGTAGGAGATAACAGTGACTACACCCCTACCCTAGTATAATTTCAGAAATTATTATTATTTTAATATTAAAAAACATTGCACTACTGACACCCGAAGAAAGAGATAAATAAGAGAGAGAGGCTGCAGCAGCAAACACTGCCATCATAAATAATAGTAATACAATACACAAGGCAAGACAAGACTGTGTGAAGTCTGAAGAAAACGACCTAACTTCATAATTTTCTGTAATATTACCACCTTGTACATGTTTCAAATAAAGCTCCTTGTTCTAGTTTCCTTCCTCAATTCTCACTGTAACTTAACTCCTTGAAGCAAAATAAAAAAAATAAAATAAAATAAAACAAAAAAGGTCGAGAGGTAGTTCCTCCTCCCTTACCAGACACCAAAAGTAATACTTCTCTCAAAAAACAGCTCCAATATGATGTTTTTCCCCCCACCAAACAGCGCAATATCTAATCCTCTCTGTCGGTAACAAAAACATCGAACGAGAACCACACAATTAGCACTACAAGAACAAAAACAAAAACAAGAAAATAAAAGCTATACGTAAACCACAACGACAACGTTAGACACCTCTTAGTGGCAGGCACAAATAGCAAGTGAAAACCCTAGTTGTAGGGCTCCCTCGAAATAGATCTATGCCCTCACACATCCATAGCGGCCTCCTCGTTTCCAACGCAAGGTAAAAACGGGTTGAGGCACAGCGGAGACACCTTGAAAGCATTATTGTTGAATATGCAGAAAGAAGTAGGAGGTAAGAAACACGGACTACTACGTTGTGTGTGTAGGGAAAACGACGCAGAGACATGAAGCGGCGAGAAACAAAACGACAGAAAATAAAAATCTAGTGTTTCAAATGGAGGAGCCAAGAAAAGAAAGAAAACGTGTAGTTCATTATTATTGGTTTGGAGAGTTGAAAGGGTGAGAGAAGTATAAGGAACTAGTTAAGGTACTTTCACCTGTGTCATGGCAACTTGGCGATGATGGAGACCGAACCAGTTACAATTCAGAAGAGAATGAAAGAAGCTTTCACTACTACCACCCTAGCCAGCACCACAATCATTACCATGATGGCCCGTTAGCTTTGACGTTTAAATTAACGTAAAGTTGCAGTTAAAAAGTTAAAAAACAGTGTAATACTACGCAAGCATTGGAAAACAATGACACTTTCCTCATCCAACGTTGAACGAGTGTGGTTGGGCCCCTACACTTTCATCTTCAGCTCCCTCCTTTTTTGCATATTATGTGTGTTTTTTATATTCTGCGTTGGAAACTTTCTGTGTGTTTGTTGGAACTTGGATGCGACGGAGTTTTGTAGGTTCACAGATTGTTTGCTTCCTCCAATTCCTTTTTCCTATTTTTATTTCAAGTGCTTGGTTTTGTATGGCATCAATCAATAAGAAACTTTCAACAATTTCTGAACAACTTTTAATTGTGTGATGTGATGGGATGCTTACAAAAATTTATGGACATTTTTGTTTATGTCGAATTTTTATCGACAAAAACAAAGTTGAATGGGATTTTGAAAAGCATACATATTATTTCTTGAGTGCAATTAAATGAAGATTTATTAAGTATCTGATTTAATATCTAATTATATGATTAGTAAGAAAATCACATACCTTATTAGATGAAAGTACTTTTGATGCGACCCATCTGTATTTACGTTATTTTGAGCAAAAACAGACCAAATTTGGTGGAGTTCAATTATCATTTATCAACAAAAGATTTCGATAACATTTTTACATTTACATTGTTGTTTTTTTCCTATTTATATATAATCTTTTCTCATCACATGTTTGTATCTTTCTCTGTACTTCGAATCCATTCCAAATAAAAGTGGATAATTTTCTTTATTTTTGGCGGTTCCTTGTTTTCATTTTCAACGCTTATTTTTTATTTTCTCCTGCTTCAGGTAAAAAGTGTTAATATTTTTCTTAAAAGAAATTTATTATCACCTACATATTAACTTTAAACGTTTCACCGTTGTTTCATCAAATGTACCATTATTGGGGAACTAAAAGCAGGATATTTACGTGCTTGTATTCCTTAATTAAATCGGGTTTACGAAATAAAGGAACGAGTAGAAGGTGACCGATAGTACACCGAGTGTGATAAATAAAGAAGAAAAAATACTGGTTAGAATTTTACAAATTTATCAAAAACATCATCTTACCAATTATATAATCGATTATATATATATATATATATTAATGTAAAAATAAACTTGCAACAAATAATAAAAACAATTATTTATATTATTTTATTATTAAGTTTTTACATGTTAGAATCTTTGGAAAATATTCAAGTCTTCTAATCACAATTTTACGTTATTTAGATATAATTATTTATTTATATTATTTTTATTATTAAGTTTTTACATGTATGGATTTTTATAGAAGTTCGAATCTTCTAATCATAATTTTGCGTTATTTAGATATAATATTGATATTAATTATGTACTCTTAATTAAATGATGGTGTTTGGTTACGGTAAATTGTGTTGAAAAATTATCCTATACTAAATTGTTGAATAATAGGGTGTGTATTTTTTTTTTCTTTTCCATTTCCTTATTTTCACTCATTATTTTGAATAAGGCAACAAGACACTAACGTGCGCAATGTAAAATTCAGTAATATTTTAATAGATTTTAAAAAGAATTAGATATGGTATATGTAAATAGAAGTTAGACGTTTATTTTTTAATTCACCCTAAAATATTCAGTTTAGTAAAACTTTTGTTTTGCATTATTTCTAACTTTTAATCGTGGTTTTTTTACTAGAGTAGGATTATGTGAATATGGTAAATAGTATATTAAATTGAACCGATCTTATTGGATTGATGGCTAAGGAGATACTATCCGTGTAAGATTGATCTAACGAACATTTATTTGGTTTTGATCTAGTTGTTGAAAGAGTTTTCAAATCATTTTGGATAAAAAAAACACTTCATTCTAGTAAAGGATCTAAAATCACTTTTTTATATATAGTGGTTATTTTGTTAAATGAAACTTGTGAAGATTAATAGTATAAGGAATTGCGTGTATATTTAAATGAACTGATCGGTTGTATTGCTGTAGTGTTTTATCAAATTTAAGAAAAGCTTAGACGATGAATCTATAAAGGAAGAAAACTTTAAATCAAACTAGTAGTTTCAAAAATGATATTCTTAGAGTGATTGGGGTGCTCTTGGCCCAAATAATTACATTAATATTTTCACGTTGTTCAAATTATTGGTTTGTTCCTTAACTCATGTAACATATAAGTCAAGCAAGAGTTTGTAGTATAAGTGAGTGCATAAATGATTTTCTATTTTCTATAATCATATCACTCATATGAGAATGCAAATACCTGTAACTTATTAAATATAATTCATTTTCACAATTCAGATTAGGTTATAAAATTTTCTTTGACTCTCACAATCGAATGTTTTCGTCTATGTGAGTCTAATATCAATAAATTTAAAATCATCTTGTTCATAATTTCAAATTCAATACATAATTTTAAATATCTCAACATAATATTTCTTCCTTAAAAATAACTTATTTAGAATATAAATATCTGCTTTACAAATAACCGATTAAAACAGAAAAGTCCATTGCATCACGCAGTATTGGTACCACAAGTACCGACTCCAATTGCTTTGCACTTGTCAAAAACATCATACAACAGTTTTCCAAAACCTCACAACAAAATGGTGAAAATTTTGAAATAACAGTGCAGGCATTAAAGTGTTATTCGAACCCATATTTAGTAAGTAATAACATTTAGTCCATTGAGTTAAATTTGCATGCATAAGTTAAGGTAGTGTCTTAGATTATCTACTCTTTGTTAACTTTCATTTTTTCTAACTGAACTCTATTGATATGTCCTACATTACTATTATTTTCCTGTATAAAAACCAACAGAGTTATTGACCAATAATATAGATAAATAGCTAGATGTTAAGTAATATGAAACTGTAAATTTCAAAATTAAGATTAATAGTTTATATTAACTGTTATGTTGTCATAATTCATTGTATACTTACCTTTTTTTTAAGTGGTTTCTTCAAACTTTTTTAAAATACTTCTAGTTCCTTATTACGAAATTTATTAGTGAGAAAATAATGAAAATCAACAATTCAAACATAATTTTCTTTTATCCAATAAATATAAATGGCTCTTGTACATTGATGGTGTTACAAATAGTGTAAGAAAGAGAGAGGAAGCAGATGGGATGGAGCGTGTGGCGTGGGGCGTGGGGCGTGGCTAAAGCTGGTGACAGAAAACGTAAGATCATTTTTGGCATATTTAATGCGTACCATTTTGTGGTGAAATGTCCCAATTCAGAATTGGCATAAGCAGTCAACAGCTTGTTGGAGCACGTGGATGGGTCAGGTTTTGCATATGAGACCGCACTGTCACCCTTCTCAACCATAACACCAACATATAACATCTTACATTAATTGTGATTCGATGGATACCACATACCCACAAATGTCTCTTAAATACGCACTTTTCACCCTTACCCTTGCAAATTACGTGTATGTCAGCTTTATTCAATGTCAAATCAAATACGGGTTTATATACAGACACTGCCCTGCATTCACTCTCACTAATCAAGATAATATAGAGAAAATCATAAAAGCTAAAAGTATTGTTTTGATCGGAATCGAGTAAAGACATTATAGATTTGATAGGAATACATGCATAGACTACACATCGAGAAAACATAAAAGTCATAAATTTTTTGAAATTATTTTCATTTACATATTTTTTCCATCATCTTGACCAAATAAAGTATAAGATGTGATTGACTTGATGAATTAAATTTTGGGTACCTTTGGATGAGTTCTCTCGTACAAATTTATATAAACTGAAGTTTTAATTTTAGTCTTTGTGGAAAAACTTGTCTAAAAATATCTTAGTTGTCTTTAGATACGAAATTTAGATCTAATTAATGAAAAAAAAAACATTTTAAGGATGATGTTTGTTCTAGTTTATATGTTTTGCTTTAACTATATCTTTTAATTAATATGAGTTTTTCATTATTTTATTTCACATTTAGGATTAGACATCTTTGATATACGACCTATTAAATAAATCAATTGAAGTATCTATAATTACGATTCCTATTAGGATAATCAAGGTTTTTAATTTCACTCATCGTGTCATTTATAAACTAACTTATGACAAGTGTTGTTCCAAAAGGAGATTTTTATATACAACTTTTATTTTAATGATTTTTTGTTTACACTTTATTTTTAAACAGCTTAAAAATCATTTAGCTTAATTATTGTTCTTAATGCTGATAAAAAAAATGGTGTTTTAAATAAAATGCACACAACATACTTTTGAAATTAGGATATCAGCATTTTTTTGTAAGAATAAAAATGTAATTCTAAAGACAAATTATTATTTTCTTAATTTTTATTAGGAAAGATAAAAGGTAATTTCAAGAGTAAATTTTTATTTTATTTAAATTTCAACTTAAAGACTTATTTCTGTACATTTAGTAATTAGTCTAGATAAAAATAATTTAAATACAGTTTTCCTTTTTAACTCTCCAATGTATCACATTTTTTAAGAACAAATAAGAAGCTTTAAGCAAGATAGTATATAATATCACGATACCTCAAATACTATCAATATTATTTACTTGATGTCCACGCACATTTAATTGCTTTTGAATATAAAAGATGTCAATCATTCCCTAGAGTAAACACGAGATTTGGCACCAACTTCATTGATTCGAACCTAGCAATTCTTCGTATGCAGCTGGCAGAAAACCTTCTTACAAGGTCAGTGGTCAACAATGGTAAGTTAGTAACAGTGTTCTTTTTCAAAAATGAAGAGTAAGAACTGTTCTTAATATTTTGGTTAAATAAAATAATTTTATAAAAATCCAATAGTACTTATAATATACCTTTCAATGTTTATTACTGTTATTTTTTTAAAATTATTTCTTAGAACACTCGCTTTTTGTTTTTCAATTTTTAAAGAAAGATATTAACCTTAAAAATAGCATTAATACTTATACAGTACTATGTAGTTTTGAAGGAAAAACATTTTTAATTATTTATTATTATATTGAACAGCAGTGAAGAGAGAATTGTTAACAGAGTGTGATGGAAGAAGAAAGAAAGAGAATAATGAGAGACAGGGTTTGTGTGTGCTAGGAATTTAGTGTGGTCAGCTTTTGAATTTATCGGTAAGTGGTGAATTATCACTGCCGTTAAGCAAAAGATCTGCTGCTACTGCAACTACACTATTACTGCTACTGCATGCATGGTTGGAAACCCCATAACTCTCACTCTTTTCTGCTCTGCCTATTCAAATCCTCAGGTGACGTAATCTTCTACTCTCCTCTGCCAACAATTATTTTTTTTGTCACCATTTCAAACATATTTTCGTCTTTATTTCTCCTTTTAATACCACTAATATTTTTTTTTTGTTCCTTTTTACTTTCAACCGTCTATTGAATGCACTGACATCATATTTAATATACTGATGAATGGTGATAATATAAAAAAAGATTTAATGTACATGTATTTGGTTGTATTAATCTTATAAAATGAGTTAATATATTTCAAAATCTTTATAAATGCTAGTATAGTTAATAAATCTTTAACCATTAACACCAAACAATGTTACATGAAGCCAACCATTTTGGATAGCTCAAAGTAATTTTTTACATAAAAAGAGTCTACCGACCCTATCAGGCGGACTCATAATAAACGAAGCCCAGAGAATATGATAAATAAATAAAAACAGCTAAGATTGTTAGTATGAGTAGTGTAGCTGGTTTAATCAGAAGTAGGCATATCACATGTTGTGTGTGTCCTTACAGTGGTAAAAAAATTAGTTTCCTGAAGTTGATACTACTCCTGGTTAGCTAAAATAAAATCTCACAGAATAGTAAATCCACAACCTGTTTGCACATACGAAAAAAACTTTTATTATGACTTTAATTTGAGTCACTCCTAAAAAAATTATAAAAAAAAAATTATGTTAAACAATTAAAAAAATTAGAAATCAAAATATTATTATTATTTGTTACAAGTAAACAAAAGTACAATATACATAAAAAAAATTAAGTATGGCAATAAATAAGTATAAATAGTTCATAATTAATGATATTCTGTTTTGATCAGTAAACTAGTATATAAATTAATCAATCTTAATTGGTACGTAAGACTTATTAATAAATTTTAAAATAAATTAGTTATGCCGTTTATAAATCAAAGTTATATGTTTATTTTTTTAATTCATTTGAAAAAATAGATTTTTAAAACTTCTTTCTTTCTATATTCTCTTAATGACAAGCGACTTATATTCACTGTAGATTTTACTTCAAATTGAGGTTTTTGTCAAGCTAGTGATATATTGACTTTTGATTAATCAGAAGTTAATTTTAGATTAAGTTTTTAAAGATTACTTAGAATTGGTAGGGTGATTCTCAGACATTTGTTGGATAAGAGAAACTTCAATTTGGGTAAAGGAACTAATAATTTTTCTATGAAGTATGATAGTTGTTCTGAAAGTACAAATTATATGAAAAGTGATATTATGGAAATCATATTATATATTAGAGAGTTGTGGTGAAACTTTACTCCTGTGAGTATTGAAACATTAGTTTAATATGATTAAAATATATAAATTGTTGTTGATGAGAAGACAAATTTTACAAATGTTGTCTTGAGGTTATTTTAGTTGCTATCACACTAAATATTAATTATATAGTTGAGGTGAGACTCCAGCAGTGTATAATAATTATATAAATGGTCTTATGTTACTTGAAGACATGTTAATGGTTAAAAAATAATTTAGAAGAAAAGTATAAGACAATTATTTTTTCTTTAAAAGTATACCATTTAAGTATTGGAAAAAACATTTAAGTGATATAGTTGGTGACTCAAGTGTTGTTTTGAACGTTTAAGTCTAACGAATGTGAAATATATGTGTCCTAACTCTTAAGTCTAACATTTAAGTCTAACGAATAATTAATATATATCCTCCTTCTCTTCAACTCTTTCAAACAAAGCATTATCCTATTATCTAGCGTAAGTATACTTTTATTTCATCAAATGAGTAAAATAATAGTATTGTCATTCTCTCTCTCTATATATATATATACTTAAGTAACTTCAAAATTCAATTAATTTTTTCACATATTTTTATTCTCTCTGGTCGTATTTTTGAATTACATCTCATTTCTGAACAAAAACTTAAATTTCATTCTTCTTCTCTAGAATTCAAATATGTAAGAACTTTACTAACTAAACATATACATACAGACATGTGAATTGTTGGATGCCATGCCTTATTTACATTATTTACACATCGACACGTAAGTTTGTTTGTTTGTTTCTTTTGTAAAAAAAAAAATGAGTCTTATTTATCTACTGTTGTATGTTTGGTATAACCAGCAGTTAAACGAGTTGCCTACCAATTAAAGGTCAAAAGAATTAAAATATATGAAATCTAACTCTTTTTTTTGAAACTGATTTCTTATTAACAGTTAATCAACCTTTATACTATAATAAAAGAAAAGAAATAGTTAATTATTAAATTGATACAAATAATAAAAATGCATAATTTATTAATTAGTATCTACCGAAAATACAGAACACAAATGAGTGGTTGTGTCACAGTATTAAAATCGTTTTTGGTTGAACCCACCATAGGTGAAACCAACCATGTATCTACAAAGTGCGGCACATCACATAAGATGTCGATAAAATGGTGGCACGGATACGCCAGATTTCACCACTGCCTCATGCTGCAGTCATCTTGTTCTTAAATCCATTTTTATTTTGGTTATTTTTTTTCTTTAACTTGTATTTACTTAATTCTTTTGGTGTTAAAAAATGAACAAAAAAAAATTGATTTGAGGAAGAAGAATTGTTAGTACGGGAAGAAGAACAGGGGCAATGGCGTGAATAAAGGGCAACCCTAATGGCAAAAGAAAAGAAAGGGTTGTGTGATGGGTGAGAAAGATTGACAGTGACATGCACGCACTGAGAACTGTTACACTATGGTCATTCACCCGGTGGAGGGAGGAGCTCTGCAGAAACTGAAATGAAAGAAAGAAAGAAATGTGTTTGGAATCGATGCTGCACTGCAACACCTACAAATACACTACACCCTCTCTCCCGAGTAGGCTTTCTGTTGTGTTCTTTCTGACGTTATTCTATTGTGTGACCTTACTGCAATTAAGACCTACACTTGTGCACTTTATTAGGGATTGTTCCTTTTGCTGTCTTTTCTTTTTATGGTTCATTTTACTTTTTCACCATCAAAATATTCAATCAGTCTATCTGTACAAAAGATTTTCAATTCAGATCCAATTAACAAAATCTCTTCATACCCTTCTTTATTCGCTCTTTTTCTAATTATCTCCTAAACCGCATTAACTAAAAGAAAAAAGGGGTCTTACTTAGATTAATGTTAAAGTTTGTAATGGTCATATCAGTGGATGGGGAAGATTCTGATGTGTAGCTGACAAATAGGGTGGGTCTGTGTGGTAGGTTGAAGAAAGAATATAAAGAAGAAATTTCACAGAAAGGAACATTGGACGATCCTTCAGTCACCTTGACCATTCATTTGCTTAGTGACATTAAAGCGTCTAAAGTGTGGGGTCTAATTCTCAATGCAAGATGCTCTTACTATACTATTTCTCTACTCATTAATTCGCATCATAATAAATCACAAGATGATTATAGAGAATATCATCATCATTCATGGCTCAAGGGTGCATGCAGCCAAGGAGATTAATTTCTCATCTTCTGTATAAAATATATTCTCCTTAAATAAGTTCAAATTCTTTTGATACTATCTATACTTTAAAGAATTTACTTTTTTATTATCAAGATGTTTCCACAGTGTCTCACTTATGAAGAGAGTCCTTAGAAAATCCAAAGACATTGCATAATTTTGTGGACTTTAGGAGGTAACTTTGGTGCGAAGTTTGTATAAAGACATCTAACTTCGTAATGTTGCGGACTTAGCTAAATGGGAAACCTACAATACCAAAATTGACAATTTGTCTTCTATCTTTTTTTTTTCTTTCTGTTAAACCAGAAATCCGCACCAAACTCTTTACATTTATGCCTTTCACTTTTCCTTTCAAGTTTGGATTGTTAATCCCCGGTAATAACTTTTAGTTCCTAATTTCATTGAGAACATCATCAGCTCCTTTTTTTTCCCACCTTCTTTATTTTCCTCGACCCAAGCAAAAGTTTCCATAAAATATTGAAGTTCACATATTTACTATAATATTACAAAAATAATTATTATTCATATTCTGTAAGAAGAAAAAGAGACTTTTATGAATATTTAGAGGAAATGCTAAGTAAAGTAAGTAGGTTATTAAGAATTTAATTAATATATATAAAAGTGTTTTTAAATAAGTTAAAAGTAACTTATTTCATGATATTATAATTTAAATATATAAGGTATAAATTTCTTTGATTAGTTTATAATGTTGCATGTGATATTATCTATGGATGTCAAGTAAGATGAGTCTCAAAATCATAAAATATTTGTGTTGTTATGATGTTAAGTAAAAAGACTTATTTATTGATTATTAATTATAATTTTTAATTCAATAAATGATAACCTTTCCATTCAACGTATAATTTGTAATTTATTTTATTTTTGATGAAGTAAATAAACTGTGTTTTAATTTATTTTACCAATATCAAAATATTTGGTAAATGATTTAGTTATCAGCATATAACTTATAAGTTTTTAATTTGTAATTTGTAACTTAATTAATTTTATATTATATCTTTTATATATTTTAACACATATTTTTATTAATTTTAATTTATTTTTACCTATTATTATCATTCCAATTTTATATTTGTTATATTACTATTTTTCATATTTGTTATATTTATTATTTTTCATGTAATTCAAAATAAAAATAAATAAATAAATAAAATTACAAGTCGAATAAGCTATATTTCATTATGGTAACTGAAAATTAAATACAATAAAAACTGTAAAAAATAATTCAATAAAACAATGGTTTAAATTGAAAAATAAAAAAATTAATTTTTTTAAGATAAAAAAGAATTATTAATACTCATTAGATTAACTCATTTATAGAAAAATGATTGTTCCAAATAAAAGAGACATGTAGAACTTTTAAAACATAAATAAAATTACTAAAATTATTCAAAAAAAATTTAATTATTTTAAAAACAATTATATGATAATATATTTTTGTCTAGAAGATAAAAAATTAATTTATATAATAAAATTTATGCATTTCTATCATTGTATGTCATTTACATTTACCAACTAGTTTATTTAGCTAGTTTTATCAAACACTTCCAATACAATAAACTAGTTTATCAACTGAAAAGTTTGTAAAATAAGGATATGTATGGCAAAACTTGCTCGTGAACTAGCTCATAGCTCTAGTTTATAAGTTCCACACCAATGAATTAACTTATTGGATAGAATTGTTTGATAAATTACTTAATAAATCAGTTTGTAAATGTAGACAATAAAAGGATATAATCACATAAGTTTTATTATATAAATGGAACTTATATTTTAAAACATAAATATGTTACTATGTAATTATAATCTTGATAAAAATTAAATTCTATTAAACCTTTTAGTACTTTTATTTATTTCTAAAATTTGTATATATTTTTTATATTTGAACATGTTATATTATGTAAATGAGTTGATTTAATAAGTATTAATAAAATTTATTTTTTATTTATTTTTAGAGATTCATTTTTTTTTGTTTCTTAATTTAAATTACTGTTATGTTGAATTTATTTCTTATAATTTTAATTGATGTTATTTTCATATAACATATGTAATGCAACATTTGTCACCTCAATTTGTAATGTTAAATGTTTTTTAATTTGAATTATGCAAAGTTTTAAAAAGTAATCCGGTAAATACTAAAAAATATATAATAGTTAAGTGTACAAGATTAAAATAGGTAATAATAAGTAAAACAAAATAATTAATAAGAAGAAAACATCTTAAAATATAAAGCATAATAATAAAATAAATTAAACATTAACTGAAATAATTTATAACTTATAAGGTAGAAATTCATAAAATAAACTACTTTAAAATTGACTAAAGACTTTTATATTAGTCAAACTAATTTATAAATTAAATAAACAAATTCGTAGTTAATTTATTTGTCTTACTAAACATATTTTAATCATTTATCCCTTTGAAGTTAACTTATCCACTGATCTTATCAAAGAGAACATTGTGAGTATGTAAAACTGAGTTATAGATAAAAGAAAAGTTATAACTTTTTGAAGAAAAAAAGACAATGAAACGAATTTGTTTTATTTATGGATATATTGAGTTATATTTATGAGGTACTCTTTATATTTGTTTGAAAGTTAAAGAGAAAATTTACAAGTCACAAATTGGATCTTCCAAAATAATTTGACCTTTTTCGTGGTGGAAAAAAACCCCAAAACTACTTTGTTTATGAATCACACAAAGCTCTTTTAAACTTACTTTCAAGTCCCAGATTGAACAAACTTGTTGCCTGCACTCTCAACTTCTCCTATATAAAAGAAGTTTCAGATTGTCTCACCTTTGTCTCACCTTTCTTGCTCATCTGCTTTATGGCTTTACCCTAACAAGTAAAATAAGTCCTGAATTCATTGTTATTGTACACACAAAAATTAAATTATCTTTAAAATATATATATTATTGTAATAAAAATAGTTGAAGCTTCTTTTTAATCATTGAAAGTTATCATAAAAATTTATCATATCAAATTATTGTTAGAAAATACATTTAATGTAAACAAATTAGATGCAACTTCTCTTTAATCATTAAAGTTTATGATGGTTTGATATCTTTTAAGAGTCTTAAAATAATTTTATAAATATGATACTAAATCATCCATAAATAATTAATCAATTGCATATTTTCAATCTCAAAAATTTGGACACAAATTTATACAAATATCCTAAAAATCATTAAAAATCTGAGCAATAAATTAGAAATCATTTTTAATAAATATTGTAGACTATATTTGGTAATACATTTTCAATATATAACTCACTTCCAAATTTAATTTCAAAGAGTATTTGATTTGTAATGTATTTTCAAACATCTTCGTAAAATTGTTGCATGTTAAAGATTTGTCACAACCGGGGTCACGACGGGGACGGCGAACAAAAAATAATTTTCGTTTTCAAAACAGAGGAGTCGCCACCATAGTTTATTAGGAAAAATTATGGAAAACCAAAAACAAGATAAGGCAAGTTTGCAAACCGGATTTAGAGTTCGGGAGTCGGTTACGTGTGGGGAAGGTGTTAGCACCCCCACAACGCCCGTCCTAAGACGGTACCTTTAATTAAATAAGTAATCTGAGTGTGATTTTTTTAAAATATTTATTTTCCCAAGAAAGAGATTAAATAAAACAAACAAAATATTTTTTTTTGGTTTTAGGGAGCCCGACAAGGTTTGACCTTGCTCCTACGTATCTCCATTTAAGGGTGGAGAATCAGGGTTACGTAGTTCTTTGATGATAAGATTGTTGGTTGTTTTGATTTGT
>Ga0209489_103862_pt1 | contig 28580 bp, 12 predicted proteins | sample SiratrowhiteBW_FD_187527 | JGI IMG/M metagenome (GOLD analysis project Ga0209489, IMG submission 187527) | Root nodule microbial communities of legume samples collected from California, USA - Siratro white BW (SPAdes) (version 2) | ecosystem: Host-associated > Plants > Roots > Nodule | place... | reverse complement strand
TAAAAAATAAAAAAGAAAAATAAATAGAAAACAATATAATATTTATAATATACTTTTATTATTTCTTTTATAAAGTAAATAATTTTTAGTGATTTAATTATTTTAGGTTAATAATATAATTATGAATGGATAGATTGTATTGAGTATGGGTAGATTGAAGGGAGATTAATTATATTATAGTTGTTTTGAAAAAAATAAAAGTATTATGAATGAAAAAAAATATATATATAATTATTGAAATCAATTATTTGAAAAATTAGGTATAAATCAATTTATTTTTCATATATAATATTTATTGTTACAAACTCTAAACCCATTTAAAAGAGTGTTTTGTAATTTTCAAAGTCAAGGGTATTTTGTAATTTCCACTTTATTTACAAGGGCTATTTTGTAATTTCGATCTTCATCCCTTCAAATTCCTGCAAATCTCTTCAGATGAGCGAAGATTCAATCCTGCAAATCTCTCCTCATCCATCCTCCCAAATCAGGTCAACCAAACAACCTTCATCCCCTCAAATCCATCTTCTTGAACAGTAAATCCCCTCAAATCAGTCCAACCAAACACAACCTTAGTCTCTAAAGTTTGCAAATGTATTACTTTTATCCTTTAAATTGTTTAAATAGCCTTATATTTAATATTTAGATAACACTTGCATATCAAAACTGAGTATTTCAAAAATAGAGAAATTCAAAATAAATAAAATTGTAGAAAAAAAATCAAGAAATAACATATTTTATCTCATCAAATATCTTTTAAAAAATTTATCTTTCTTAGATATTATTTTTAATGATATATAATATACACGTGATCTAAAAAACAGTAAGAAACAATGATCGCTTTTCAGAGACAAAAATATTATTATTTTTTTCACTTATTCCTCGTGCAGCTCAAGCAAAGCATAATAATACTAATTAAATATCTCCATAATTTTCTGAAATCTCAAAGGAATCACAAGCTCCTAATACATGTAATACATGTATTATTATAAATATTATTTTATTTAAAAATATAATGATCGAGTTAGTCATAATATATATAATCCAATAATAGACTGCACCTGGTTTAAAGATTTAAAGTATTAAAATATGTAAAACCTTTTGTTTATATTCTCAGCATGATTACCAACTTCAATCCTTAAGTATTATAAATTATGCGTGATTCATATTAAACATGAGAAATTTTAGGTAATTTAATAAGAGTTTTGCTAGTAAAATTAATATATGGAGCTTAAATAAGTTAAATATTGTGCATAAACCAAATTTGTCTTTCAATTATGACACGACAAAAGACTTAATAACTTAATTTTTAAAATAATTTAAAACTTTTATAATGTTTATATGATGCTCTCCTCTACCATACATTTTTTCTTATTCTCAAATGATTGGAACGTCTTGAAAGTCAATACAAAAATTTGTGTTAATGGCAAAGGAACATTGTGATCTGTCAGAATAAATTATTAAAAAAACACATAGATTGTCTATGTCAGGGTGAATATGCAGTACAATAAAATAATAGAGACCCAAATGTAGATAAAATATGCATAGCATGGGAAACGAGGGACCGATCTCGTGCTCCATGAACCCCCAAATGTCCTTAATAAAATTTAAAACAATTTGTATACTTTATTAAAAATATAATTTAAATATAATCTAAGTTTTTAAAATAGAAATAGAAGTTAACTAAAAAAATAGTAATAAATAAAATAAATGTTGACACACATAGCCCACATCACTATATTCAAATATCATCATATCATATTCATTTGCTTCATTATCCAATTAATAAATATTACTATTTAAAATATTTCAAGGAATAAAGATTGAGATAATATGAGATAAATTATAATTTTTGCAATTTTGAGTAATTTACTCACATTGTAAGTTTCCTTCATTGGTATTATTATGATCACCTTACTTGCAATTGGTAGGCCTACAAGCATGCATAAGTTACAATGTTATGATTAACTTCTCTCTCTCAAGAATATATCTCAATACATGTGAGAGTAGACTACAATATTGGCCATAGAAGTTTTAAAAAATGTGATGAAATTTTATAAATAAGAGTGATGAGCTGTTTATAATAATCTACTTTAGCCGTTTTTTAAAAACAATTTGTTGTTTTTTATTTGTCACTTTTAAAATTTACAGTCTAGTTTGATCTATAATAGTAAAGAATAAAATATGAACAGTTTTTCTTTATCTTATAAGGTTGATGAATTTCATATTTAGGAAAGAAACAATAGGAAAAATATATAAATAAAATAACAGAAAACATAAAATATATTATTAATGAATAATTATTTTTCCTTATTTATATATTTATTTTGATTAGTAATTTATGCTTAATTGCATATTATTTTTTTAATTTCACTAAGCTTCATTGAATAGAAATTCTTAATTTTAATTAATTCAAATTTTTAGAACTAATTTTATTATTATTTTCAGGATAGCTTTAAAATTTTATTAGCTTAGAAATTAATTCTGGAATTGAAAAGGAGTTGTTACATCATCATCATCACTACATCCATCCCATATTTTATTTTCAGTTTTTGTGTGTTGGGCCAGAATTGAAAAATTAGGGCCCATTAGGTTTAATTGAGGGCTAACCTAAGTCTAGCCGTTTGTTAGAGGGGTGAGGCGAACACAGAAGGAAGCAGTTCTTTATTTTTGGATTTTGGGAGATTCAGTTCTTTCTATCTAAAAACTAGTTCTGTATTTATTTTATTTGTAATTACGTTCTCTTTTTGTTTCAATTCAATTCCCTTTCCTGTTTCAATTCCGTTTTGCCGTTTGTTTCATTCAAATCTAATGAAAAGTTGATTTATAAGGTTATCCTTTTGATTCAGATTGCAATGAAGCTTTTAGATTGTTGTTGTGTTATTTTTTTTTCTCTCTTCGTCTCTTAACTCTTTATCATTTTATTTCTGTGCTATTGGTTCATGCATAATATTTCAGTTAATATGAAATTGTGTATCTGTTTATGCTTAATAGAGTGAGTTAGGGGTTTCTGAGATGAATGATATATGTGAATCCTTAATTTATATAAGGAAAACTTGTGCTAATTCTCGCTTTGTTAATTAATTAATTCGGGTTGGAATTAGGATTCAGTAAGTTAAACATGAATTTTTGTATCATGTGATAAGCCGACAACAAACTAATCAAGAGGTAATATAATTCAGTTATTGATTTTTATTTTATTAAATTTGATTATGTCATAAACCCTCCGTCTGTATGTTTAATCCTTTGACAAAAAAACTAGATCACTTAGGAGTCACCTCCTAGTACTACATCTAGATCTAGATCACCTAAGAGTCACTTCCTAATACTACATCTAACTGTATTTATTTAACTATTTAACAAGATACAACTTTGAGGAATTACTAAAAATGGAATATTTTAGTTAAATTAATCCATATTATAATGTTTAAATCTATTTTTATGATTTGTGTACTTTCAATTTTCTCTCCACTCCACTGAATGATGTTTCATTTCCTTTATGACTTAAAATAATATTTTGTTGTCCTCTTTCTTTTTCTACACAACATAAAAGTATCATGTTATTATTTGTATTTTTCTTTTCTTCTTTCATAATGTTATTTTCTATTATTTCATTTTCTCTCTCTTTTACTTAAAATAATAATATTATTGCTATTTTATTTAATATTCTCTTCCTTCTTTTGAAACCATCCTCGTCTTTATTTCATCTTTCTTCCTCACATTCAAAATATCATCAACATTATTGAAGCATTTTTATATTCGTGAACATATTTATTATAAAAAAAATCAATACAATTTTAGTTATTATAAAATTATTATAATTGAATAAATGTAAGAGATCATATTTAGCTTTATAATTAATTTTTACTATGCATTTATTGATATTCATATAGTAAGGAAAAACCTTTGTATATTTTAGTTTCGAATTAGTTTTTGTTTATAGAAAGGAAAAAAAAAGAAACAAGATTAAAAATTAATTTTCCATTTAAATTATAGTTAATATAGAAAATTTCTTTTTATATTGTTATGATTATAACCAATTTAAAAAGTAATTTTTTATATCACTTGTAATTACAATTAATATAAAAAAATACTTTTTTATATTAGTTAAATATCAAGTTAAAATAAAAGTTTACATTCTAGTTTGGTGGAATAAATGTGATACAAGGCAGTGAATAGATGAACTATACAAGATGTCATATATCTTATTTGTTGAAAGTTAAATGTAGTTCTACTCTATAGCAAGAGAATTATAAGACTTGCATAACATTACATAAATATGAAATTAGTGTTACTAAATATTATTGACCAAAACAATTATGAAATAAATGGTTTTAGAGAAGATATGGTTTAGAAATATAGATTAAAATCTATTTGAGAATAGTTCATTACCTTTTTAAGAGGAAGAATATCATAATAATCAAAAAGTTATCACTTAGTCAACAACAATGTAAGAGTTCTTTGTAATTACAAAAGTTTAAATTTACAAAGAAATATTGAGAATGAAGCAATTCTAACCTTAGTAAATTACCATTATGTTGGAAGGTTACTCATAAAAGTCATTATCTTATAACATTTGATAATGTCAAGCATAAATTAAGAGATTTTATGAAATGTCTTCTAGTCACCTTCAACAATAATCATTTTCAATTTAATATCATCATTCTTCAAACATCCAGTGATGAAATTATTACCAATTTTTGTTGGAGTTAATGTGAGAATCCCTCAGCCAACTATTAGTACATGCATAATTTCTATAGGCTTAAGATTTTATTCATTTTTAGCACATCTAATGCTAGTAGACATTCTAAACTTTATTTCAATTCATGCATAAAGTTTACCATTCTTTTTTGAAAATTGATATCGTACTTTGATTTTATCTTTAAGTGATCCTTAAACTTCATTCCATTGGCACATTGTCCTTTCAAGAAGTCGAAGTTAAAATATTTCAAAAAGATCTAAATTATTTATTTACTTTAAATATTAAACCTTAAATACTTTTTATTTAAAAAAAATAAAAATGTATACCTTAAAAACATATTAAATTTTATAATTAAAATTCAAATAGGTTTTTAATTTTTTTTGTATTTTTTTAATTCAATTTTTTTATTATGTTTTACTTTTGAAAAAAAAAACTATAATGAAAGGGCTAATGAACGAATAAAAACTTAAGATAAATAAAAGATTATAATTTATTATCAGTAACAATTTATCCTTCACTTAATATAAAGAGGTAATATAAAAAAAATAAATTTTAAAGATCTAAATAAAATAAAAAAATGTTTTACCAAAAATACTAGACAAAATTCAGGGATAAATAAAATAAAATTAAAAATTAAGATATTTATTTTAAAAAGGATAAAGTTTAGTGATTAATTATTTCAAATTTTAAAGTGTTTATTGTAAGAAAAGGTAAGATTGAGGTAGAACGAGTTCTCTTTCATAAAAATAAATAACCATAAGCTAACTTGTACCAGTGTGAAAAATAATTTTAATATTCATTCTCTTGTCTATTGAGTTATATATTCCTTTTTTTTAATCTTGTTAGCATTTTAGAAAACATAAATATATTTTTATTTCCTCATATTTGAAATAAACTTGTTATAAGTCTTTCAAATTGAAAATTGACATTTATAGCTCTAAATTTTGAAAGTATTTTTTAACCTTTTTGTCAAAACACCCACGCAAAATTTTTGGAATGGATATAACTTGAAAGGAAAACAAATATATAACCATGTATTTGATGATGAAAACATAAAACTAAAATAAATTTTAAATGATTTATATTTCGTTAGTCGTACAATCAAAATCCACAATAATATATGAAAAAAAAGTAAAATATTTTTTGTTAAACGAGAACAGGAAAAAAAAATCAAATCTTAAATTTAGGAACTAAAAATAAACTTATCCTAAATTTGAAAAAGGGAAAACTTGAATATAGTCTCACATAAAAACTTTATTGGCCAAATCAGTAAAAATAGATGCTATAATAATGCCAATATAAACTAAAAATATCAATGAAAAAACTTACATTTATTAAAAATTTAGTATATATATTAATTGAAAAAATACCCATTAAAAATAATCGATTTATTAACCAATTATATAACATTATAAGCACAATTATTTAACTTAAAAATAATTTAAAAATATTTTGGTTTCTAACTATTAAATACAGTAATTATATAATGTACAATAATACTCTTATGTTTAGTGAATCTAAATCTGAGCTATATGAATCCAATTGTCATCCACTTTTTAACAAGTTTCTATTCTTGTTTTGTATACGCTAAGCTTTCAAATACAGCTATGAAGGATGATTTCGAAGTTGCCATCGATCATGAACATTTAATAGGCCCCACCAAAGCAAGTGCTTCCTTAAGAGCCATCAAGAGATACTCAGAACGATCCTCAATTGAAGCAGCTCCACCATGTTCTGATTGCATTGATCTCAATACTCTACCAACAATCTGAACCAAAATGTACATTCTAAGATTTGACAAAATTGGCATGCCAAACACGTCATTATAAGCCAACAAATTATTATTGTCATTAGGTGTGTGTTGTGTATACATTTAACTAACTAAATAATTTACCTTCCGTGCGTAGCCACCAAATGCTATGCCGCTAATTAAAGCATGTGGTGAATCAGATGAGTTTATTGTTGATTTGTCATCATGCAGGTACTCTAGGAAAAGTTAACAAAAAGCAAGGAGTGGTTATACTGAAGTGGGGAAAAAGTGTGAAGAACAAGAGATACAAAGTAACAAAATGGGGACACTACCACTAATAGTTGTTTGAAAGAGTCCCTCTTTTTTCAACCCTTCAATTGTGTGAGCATTGGTTCCACCAGCAAGTTGAAGAAAACCTACCATGTTAAGGGTCACTAACATTAACAGAATCTAGGATTTAAAGGTTTTCAAGGGAACATAAAGCGAGTTATAAGTACAAACCAGGAGGTCTTTGTTTTGCTTTAGCCAGTTGAACAGCAAAGGCAATTGATTCCTTAGTTGCTCCTCTCCCAATATCTCCACTCATAGGACGACCATCTAACTTAAGTTTATGAAAGACAAAGATGGACTTGTTAACCAAAATATTGGAAAAAAAAATTGACTTGTAAAAATTTGAGAATGTTCAAAGGCATACCTGCCATAAGTTGAAGCTTTGAAGATTGGGTTTCATAATAGAGAACATATGGTTCATGGAGGATATTGTTGAATCACCACCATTAGGTAAGCTAACCTGGATTATATCAATAGTATAGTGAATGGAAATAGCCAAGAGTTGAAAATTTACTTCTATCCCTTAAATATCAGAACAGATTGGATGCACCACTTACAGCTATAAGCTTCAAATTTCGTACTGAATCTCCCAGAGCACTCCAGAGTTGTTCGAACAATGTACTCTGTCTATAGAAGGATCACAGGACACATAAGCAAATGGATTCAAACAAAAGCATCAAAGAAATACTGTATCTCAATCATGACAAGAGAAATAAAGCACAGAAAGCTTGGTCAAGGCATTACTTGAATATGGGAATTGAGAATTATACTTTGTTACATTAAGTGATTGATAAAATTCTTGAAATATCCTTGTATTATTTGATATAATCAATTGGATAATTTAATATTACCTCCCACTTGTATGTATCTCCATAGCATCAACGTCATTTCTCTTGATGAGATCAGCAGTTGCAATAGCATCTCTTACATATGTTATCTCTCCTACATCAATATAAAAAGTACATATATAGTTGAAAATCAAATAATATCACTGAGATAGTAACTAAACACAATTAAATTAAATAGTTAAGAACATATAATCACAGATGGAACTGGAAAGTATCCCACTTATTTTATCATAGGGGCAAACTGGAAGACAGCGACCACAGCCATAGCAGCGATCTGTTATGACTCCATCCTGCAGGTTCAAGCAAATTGAACATTTTTAATTTTTAAGAACATAGCTTGTATGTTCAGAAGAAGTTTGTAAAAGCAAGTTGAAACCTTTAGTACACTTGGTGCTTCATTATTATATGAAATTCCCGAAGATTTCCCAAGGAATGATATTGCACTAGCCGGGCACACTTTTTCACAAGGCCGTGAACAGTCTGCTGGACAGTCCTCTGGATCAAATTCTGTTCAGAAGACATGAACATTCTCATATGTAAGCCATCTATTAACCTTTCAAACCTGATGCATCATATTGAATCTTTGTCATTAAAGCAACAACCAATCAGTGAAATTATACTCTAGAAGTACTGAAATTCAAATATGTAAACTATGTTCTGAAATATGGACTGGCTTACAGCAAGATATTATGACAAAATGAGTGTGTTCACCCTGCAGATGTTTTAAATGTAAAACTAATTGAAATGGATCATGATAATTCAAACACTTGCAACGTCCTTCACGCCACAAGATTTCTGATCCAGGCACCCGGTTAAAACTTACCGGCCTTCCGAAAATGAAGATCTTTATCATTATTGACACTGATCATCACCCACGGTTTTCTAAGGCATACAATATCTCTTGCAGCTTCAATTCCTTCATTCACAGCACTAACAACTGATGCATCAGCAGCACAGTCAATGCAGTCAACTGCAACCATGTAATCCAATTTAAATCACACGATATTCCTTAGAGTCAATAATCAGATCAAGTTTGCATAACTTAAACAACGAAAGGACAAATATTAGACGCAATGCAATTCCTTCCTTAAAAAACTTTTGGTGTTATTCTCCAATCATAAATACATTTTCACCTTGCTAATTCGTGTAATAACAAGATGAAATGAAACTCTAATTCTGATAAGAATAACACCAAGAGCACATACAGAATTGAATTTAACTTTTGTCCAAATAAAAATCCAAAAGCCAAAATTTTGGCTGAGCTGAGACTACTCAAAGGATTTATACTATGGAAAACAATGCTTAAGGAAGCTTCAATAGCATGTTGATTATCATGCATGGATATATTGTTTGTTATGTTACTCTTACCCTAAACAAAAGACCTTACCTCCAGCAAGAGTGTAAACCAGGCTGAGATTTCTGATATCAACAACATCCTATATATATGGAGAGAGAGTATGTTAATGTTATTACAAATATGAGAAACTCTTTCTAAGGGAGAAACAAGATAAAGAGTGTTTGAGTTTACATACCTCAAAGCTTGCACCACAAATGAGCTTAACCCAGTTGCCTCTGTGGAGAGAGTGAAGTGGAGAAGATGAAATGGAAGGAAGCACGAGAGTGTTGACGAGGCTCTTCAAGTTGTCAGCAGTAGACTTGTTCTTGGTATTTGTCTCTGGGGTAGAACTGTGCATGAGTGAGTTTGTTAAAGAAAGAGAAGATGGAACAAGAACTTTAGCAGAAGAATCATGATGTCTGGTTGAAATTTTTGTAGTGCAGAAATATCTGAGAGCCATAATCCCACACCCTGTTTTCATCTCTTATTCTATAGTGCTCCTGCCAAAGGATAAGTCCACAAGTTTTCATTTTTCATTTTTTAATTTTGTCTTTTGTTTTTTTCCTCCACCTATATCAAACTACCTATTTAAGACGTTTTTAGGAATATTTAAGAAGGGAAAAGTGGATAGTGAAAAAAAAAAAAATAGCGATTGGTCTTTGCTTTGATATGGGCCAGGATTAACGAAATGGGACCATTACTTCCTACATCCCCACATTTGCTTCCCGGACCCCATCACAATATCATAATCCCATAAACTCTCTTGCCATAATATTCAGAAGGAGAGTAGTGCAGTGGGTGTTGTTAAGTGATGTGGGTATTGTTAAGTGATGTGGATGTTATCCAGCGACCGTGATAGTGGGTGTTGTAAAAAAAGCTTCTCCGACAATGTCATCGTGCTTTTGTTTTCGCATTACGTAGGGTATAGAGTGGGTATAAGTTTGTTGTAATACTCGTATCCTGAAAATGAGTTCCAAAAAACAAATTTCAAAATAGGTTGTGGGATGTGTGAAATGCCTCACGGGAAATGTTTTCCGTAAAAGATTTTTGTATTATGGAAAATGTTTTCCGAAAGAGGGAGTGTGAGGACTAGGTTTTGTATTATGAAAAATATTTTCCGTAAGAGATTTTTGTATTATAGAAAACTTTTTTCGTAAGAGGTTTTTTATTATAGAAAATGTTTTCCACAATATAAAATTCTCTTACGGAAAATATTTTCGATAATACAAAACCCTCTTACGAAAAATATTTTTCATAATACAAAAGCTTTTTACGAAAAACATTTTTCATAATACAAAAACTTCTTATAAAAAACATTTTTTCATAAGGCATTTTACACCCCCACAACCCAGTCTCTTCCGAAAAATATTTTCCGGAATACCCTAACCCCTTTTGTCTTCATTAATAAGGCTATAAATGTTCATTCACATAGTATGATGGGGTGCAGGAAGCAAATGTGGAGGTGCATGAAACAATTGCCAGGAAATGGATCACCTTTCCCATTAGGCCCAACTGTTATTAATTATTAGTTTTAAAAAACATACATGAAACGTAATAACTAATTTTATGTCTGAATTTGACATGATTCATTGTTTGGAACTCACCAATGTTTTTGACACTTTCAAGTCAAAATTAGTTATTATAGAAATCAACACTAACTTTTAATGTCAAATGCCAATTTTATTAGGATGTTTATTCATGCGAAAGCAAAGAAATGTTGATGCCTATTCATATTCTCTGTTGATTCCTTAAATCAGGGGAGCAATGTATCAATAGGAACAAAGTTTCAATTTGCATTTTCATTCAATTATTCTTGCAAATGTACAAGATTTACTCCATTGTCAAGTTACAGTGACTCATAAATCATATCAGAGGAACAGAACTCACACAGAGAGAATAGTTATCATGGAATAATTTTTTTGTTTCACTCTAACAGATTTAGTAATTGCTAAATTTGATGAGTATAGCTCAGCCTACAGTGAGTGCCAGTAAGACCTAGATCAAAATGCATATACATGTAGCTTCTAACTAGTTTTGTTACCTTAGCATCTAAATAGTCAAAAGAAACCCTTTTGTTTCATGCAGACAATTTAAAGAAAAACTTAACATTTTGATATTGCATGGAAAAGGGTAAAAAACTTATGCCAATGATGTTCAACAAAGTTGTTTTGAATCTTAAAAAAGCTGTGAGCTCTTATTGCTGAGTGCTGATACATAACCACACCTTTCCCAATGAAGACAAATGAGGAAGGATATGGAAATGTGAGAGGTAGCACCTTTTTTGTGCTTACTGCAGGGTGTTGTCATTTTCTCATCTAATGTTTAGTCTAACCTCTGCTGACTCTCAAGACTGCTATAATCCTACTAAGCTTCCTTTTAGAGTGGTGAAAGAAAAATAGAACCACACAACACAAACAAAAACACATCAAATTAACACAAATCTATGCCTTCCCTATGCATTGTGCTGGCCTGCTTGTAAATTAAAAGAGAGGCAGGCACACTGCACCATGACTGTATCGGCTGCACAATTTGCAGCTGAATCCAACATTAATAGTACAACTTAAAGTAATCTACTGATTTCATCCTTCAATTATATATTACTGTTTTGTTCAAATGGTTTCTAAAATAAAATAAATTGAACACTTAATTTCTCCTACAAATATTACAAATCATGTGAAGTATATGATAATATTAAAATAATTCTTTAAATTAAGTTTAAGTTTATTAAAATACATCCATTTTTAACTAAAGTGATGAAGGTTAGTGACTTCACAAATTATGACATTCATGACAAATAAAAAATATACTGTTACTCAATTAAATTTTAAAACTCAAAACTCCTAAAAACAAGATTATATACCAGTGTTTCACTTTCCTACTAATACAAATACCAACACACAATAAATTTAAGTCATACAAGCTTTTGTATATACAATAACTTTTTTTTCCTGTATGCGTATTCGTTGTATTGTTGTTGTCGAAATCTGACCTTATACAACAATATTAATATTCATATTGATTCCTTCATTATAATTCTTAAATGTAAATCTTCCAAATATGTAAAATGATGAAATTAACTTTATTATACACGTTTGCGTCTTTTCATAAAAGTTTTTATTTTTTTTTTTAGTGTGTATGTACTGAATATAAGACTGCAAAGAAGGTGAAAAACACAATATTAGACATTACTATTTCCTAAGTCTTAAAATTTATTACAAAGAGCTTGCAGAATATAAGGTATTAGTTGACATATGCAAATAGTGATTTAGTTATAAAAGTAAATTATTATAGCACGAATTTTAAACAAAAGATAAAATAATATTTTTTAAATATGTATAAATAGGATAAAACATTATAATTTATTTAATGAATAATAATTTATTATTAAAATAAAGTTTAAAAACAAAAGACTTTAAAATGTAAGTGTCAAAAAGAATAACACAGTACACAAACATATAACATCAATTAATAGTTTTTAAATTGTAAATTTATTATTTTAATTCTTAAATTATGGAATGGTAATTATTTATTCCTAAAATTATAAGTAAAATAAAAATTAAAGTGACAGATATTTAATAAATCTAAAATTAAATATACTTCTTTTATAACTTGAAGAGATTGATTTAGGAAGTGTTCATAAAATATAAAGAAGAAATTATCAAAAAAGTATTATATATCAAGAATAATGTTTATCTTCAATCCACATACACACTAATAGTACCACAATTATTTGAGTATTTCATGCAACATGCAGCCACAGCCACAGAAATATCTTTTTGACTTGAAAATTCCATCATTCCAATATAATAGAACTTCCCTTTCAAGGGATTGGTGTCTCTAGGCATTGATAGCAGAAACAAATCCAAATTATACATTTACACATGAAAAATGACACATCACTGAAGCTAAAGAAAGAGTGCAATGGTTAATATCCACAGCGTGGTGGACTCACGGGTTGGTTGGTTATCATTTCTGGAAGTGTTCTATTTGTTCTACCTTATTTTGGATTCCTCAGCAAAATTTGGCAGACTTGAAAGCAAGAGGGTACATGAAAGAATTGGAATATGTGATTCTGATTATCTGGCTAGAGGCTAAAGGGTTCCCTCCATTGACCAAGCAATCATCATAGGAGATCCTTTTGAACAACCTGGGGTTCACTATTCTTGCAGAAGCAAACCAACCACAGTGGAGGTGGATGTCACGGGGAGCACATCCAGAAACACACGTGTTAACAATCTGCACAATGAACTGCGGTATTCCTGATGTAGAACTTGTGCTTTGTGAGATGCTTATGTCTTTGCTTGTGCAAGAACCTAATGTCATCATGATCAAAGGCACGGTCAAAAGGGTCTCCAAAAATGAAATAAAAAAGTAAAAAGGAATTTTTTTCATCATAGTTGGAAAAGTAAGATCTATATACCATGCAACCAGATTTTTCTAGAGGCAGCATGTTCTGCTTTCACTGACACTGTTATGGACCCGTTTCTGTCTTCCTGGAAAGAATGCAAAATCTGGGTCGATTGACCTGCCAACATTATGTACTCTTCAGGGTCACAAGAAGCATAATCATTAGAGAAAAAAAGAGGTAAGAGATTTGCTAAGTACCTGAATGCATTCCCTCATCACAAAATAGAAAAAGGGGCATAGTGAAAGACAGGAAGATTATCAGAGGGTAAGAGTTTGTGATGGTCATGTTAATCTTGCAGAGTGCTATGGCTATCTTTCTTTGTTTTTCTGCTTCACAAACAAGCACACCAATCAAAAGTTTTCGGAAAGAATTTTGGAGGTGCTAGAGAGAGGGGGTGAAATCTGTAGGGTTGGTATGTGATGACCCCTAGTGTACAACAATGCTATGATTGGCTTGCAGATGTTTTAAGTCCTCTAGAGGTTCAGCTCTCCCGTTTTATTCATGGGTTAATAGTGTGCAGACAGTTATTTTATGCATAAAATTTGACTGTTGCAGTGAGTTTTTAATAACTAAGAGAAAATAATCTATAAACTCATTATGTAAGTCATCCCATAACAAGCTTCTATGTATAGTGGTAAGTTTATTTACTTCTATAATAACCGTTTTCAAAGTTTTATCAGTTATGATTTTTCTTTTGTTATTGCTGTACAAAATTAATATTTTGTACTATAATTTAATAGAACTTATATAATCAAGGTTTATATTTCCTAATGCAGAAAATGAATACAGAAATTAAACTATAAAATGAAGTAAACAAAAGATTGAAAGGAAAGAAAAAATTTTGTTGGAAAAAAAAAATTTCTTTCTCTGTTTCCTCGTTCACAGCCTCAGTTCAAGTATAACATATTCCAATATTCCATTTTACCGTTTCTTACCCTTCTGTTTTTACATTGACATGGATATAGCATCTAGAGATGGGGACAAAGCACCATGACTTCTAAGCTGTAGGAAGAAATTTACCGGGAAGCAATGGCAGTCCACTATGTCAGAAGAAAAGCATGAACTTGTAAAACTGCTTCTTGTTCTTTTAATCATAAATTTCTATTTTTTGTTTCACCTGCATAATATTATAGACCTAGTCCAACTTTGACAAAAGAGAATTTTACCCTCGAGTCAATTATCACCCATGAATGATATCCATGCATGTGTAGACACGGTTGCATACATCATCATGCATATCTCATTTATCATGAAACACTTTTTGCTAACATTGTGTCACTTTTTTATGTATGCATGTGTATCAATCCCCGGCAAACTTATGCCATAAATGATGCTTACTACTTAGAAGGCACGCACGTGAAAAGAAGATACAAAACCACTTTGCAGGTGTGTGTATTTGATAGTGGAAGAAAGAGGGTCTATAACCTATAGCAACTGGTGACAGAGAGTGAGTGGAAGATGCCTCTAAAATCAAACCTTAATTTATTCAACATTCATGCAACAGTTGTAAGTCACTGTTAGGTTGCCAAAAGACAAAGCAGCGTTTTACCGATAGTTGTGAAATGATAGATGAACTTACATCTTTCTTTCTATGCTTCTGAGAGGCACATGTTTTTGGTTCAAACACCCTTTGGATTCAGCTTCTACTTTCTTGTTCAGACAGGTAAAAGAATCACCATGAATATGAATTTATTAGTATGCAAATTATAGTAACCTAAGGTTTTGGATGGAGGAGAGCCTGGTTGTGCATGTGTGACCAACCATGTGATTGAATTTAATAGCTGCAGCCACTTTAAAATTTCACACCTTATTAGGTTGCTCCATTCTGATAATAATTAGAAAGATAATTGACATACTAGCTAGTACTATTTTGAATAAACTGAATTATTAACACACAAATCAAATGGGAAATTATTCCCCAGTCATCTTTTTATCATATAGATCCACCAATTTCGTAGCTAAGTAGCTCCAATGCCAAACATGGGTGAATTAAAGGTCAGTTTCCTACTTTGTATCTGATCCCATTCTAATTGGTGTGGTGTCTGAAAGTCATGTTGGGTCTAATAAGTCAAGCTGGGTAAAGCCATTCAAAGGAATAAAAAAAAACTCGATTTGACATTTGTTTTCAATTTTTTTCCCTTTTAGAATTCAAAAAATGATTGATAAAGTTTGGTGTTTTAAAAGCAGGTTTCATATTTGAATTTAAATGATAAAAGTAAAAACAAGTTTAAGATATGCATTTGTAAAACAAAAATGGAGTTTTATTTAAGTATGATGAAGTGGGGTTATGGTGTGAACACGTTGAGACGGATAGTTGTCAGATTTTTTTAACTGAACACATCTTTTTTCTCTGTTTTTTCTAGATTTGTTTTGAGAAATATATTTTAAAAAAACTGAAATCCAATTATACAAATCTAATTTCCCTTTGGTGATTTATGTCGGTCAATTTTGGTAAAATGTAAAAGTTTTAAGAACTTCTATATTGAAAAATAGAGTTTTTTTAATACAAAAGGCTCCTGTACGTACAAAAAGCCCATTATTTTGTTGGACTATTGGCTTGTTTGAAAGGGCAATTGCTTCTTGCACTCTCACATTTGCTTCCTGCACCCAATCAAAATATCCCCAGAAATACTCATTGGAATATTCGAAAGGAGGGTGTTGTTAAATAGTGTAGACGTTATCCGGCGATCGTGGTGATGAGTACAGAAAAGAAAGCTTCTCTGACAGCATCATCGGAAGTAAGAGGTAAGTGACTTCTATTTTCGCACTACGTAGGGGGTGCAGAGTGGGTATAAGATTATTGCAATATTCGTATCCTGAGAATGAGTTCCAAAAAATGAATTCCATAATGGGTTGTGGAGTGTGTGAAATGCTTTATGGAAAAAAAATTTCCGTAAAAGATTTTTGTTTTACGAAAAAAAATTTCCAGAAGAAGTGTGAAGACTGGGTTTTGTATTATGAAAAACGTTTTTCCTAAAAGATTTTTGCATTATGGAAAACATTTTCTATAAAAGCTTTTTGTATTATAAAAAAGTTTTTTCGTAAAAGGTTTTTGTATTATGGAAAACGTTCTCCATAATACAAAACCTTCTTATGAAAAATGTTTTCCAAAATACAAAAACCTCTTACCGAAAATGTTTTTCATAATACAAAACTCTCTTATGAAAAACATTTTTCATAATACAAAAACATCTTACAAAAAATATTTTTCATAATATAAAAACCTCTTATGGAAAACATTTTTCATAATACAAAACTCTCTTACGGAAAATGTTTTCCATAATACAAAAATCTCTTACGAAAAATATTTTTCGTAAGAGATTTAACACCCCCCACAACTCAATCTCTTCTAAAAAATGTTTTCTAGAATACCCTAACCTCTTTTGTTTCATTAACAAGGCTATAAATATCTATTCACATATTTTAATGGGATACAGAAAGCAAATATGGAGATGTAGGAAGTAATTGTCGTTTGAAAGAACACTCCAACACAACATTCCACTAAAAAACACCTCCCTTCCAATGTAATTTATTTTCATACAAAATTAAAATATTTTATAACAAAATATATTATTTTAATATTTAAAAATTAAATTATGAATTTTTATTGAAATAATTTGATTAGTTGAAATAATAAAATTTCAAATTTCACTTATAAAGAAAAAATTTAAAAATTTTCATAAGTTTTTATTTTTAAATCTATGTCTCTTACTTTTATATTCTTTCTCTACTTAACTTTAGTCATGACATTATCAATTGGAATTAAGATTTGGTTGAGATGTTGTTGAGAAAAGGTTATTTTTTATCCAATGTAAGATAGATTATTATTTTTTTTTTACGCCAATGAGATTATGTTTTAGCTAATTTAAGTTACAATTTTTTTATCATTATTGACATGAGTTATTTGTTTATATAATTTTTTTAAGACATTTGTTTATATTATTCTTTTTTAAATTTAAACTAGAGTTATATTTTAGTTAATGTTAATAAGAGTTTTCTTAATTAATGTTGAATGATGTCATTAAAGCTTTTATTGGCTTATCATTTTTTTAATGATTTCTTAGTTAATGTTTTTAATGTCACTAAGGTTATTTTTGGTTCAAAGCCGATCAAGATTTTTCTTATTGTCAATTATGAAAACTTTCGACCAACTATAATTGAACCTTTTTTTATTAATGTCAATTGAGAAAAATTTTAACTACATTGATTGAAAAAATAACTAAAGAACTTTGATAAATGAGATTAAAAAATAACCTTAACCAAGGTTGGTCAAGCTAAATATATTAGCTAAACAATTTTGACAAAAAAAAAATAATAGTGACAATATTAATTGAAAATAATACCCAAAATAATATTTTAAAGTTATTAAATATTACTTAATATTAAAATAATTCTATATTGACTATTCACCAAACATAATTAATCACCTGAACATAAATGAATAACCACTTTAATTCAGTTTGCAATACTAGTCCTTAATTTAACAGTTTATTAAGATATCACAATTCAACACTCTTTGGAACTCTTTAAATATTTTAACTTCACAAACTTTGTTTAGACAACATGAAATTCACACTTGTATAAACATAACCCTAAACTCTCTTTATTAACTTAACCATGAAAAAAATAATATATCCAATATTTTGAACTTGTTGGTAGTATTTAATGAAGAAGAAAAGTTTGAGAATTAAAACATTATGAAAACAATTAAAACATTATGAAAACAATTAAAACAAGTATTTTGATACACCTAGCTGGCTAAGTAAGTATTTATTCTAGCTTAGCTAAAATTTGAGGAGTTTTAACTATAATAAAACAATAATGCATTTTTCATGCAATGTGAGACACCACATCACGCAATTATGTCTTTGTAAAGATTTTTCTGAATCCATTTCTTTAAAAAAGTCTCAACAATCACAACACCAACAAGATGATCACATTTTCTCTTCATAGCCGCACTCTATAAATTTCATAAATATCTCTATGTTACTCCAACTATTGATAATGAGCTAAGAAAATAAGCATGGATATTCTAGACCAACTAAAGAATAAATTGACATTAAAATATATAATTGTCAATTGCTCACAGCACTCAGCCAAACTTATATTTTGATTTTATTCAAGTGTATCAAAATCACTTTAATGTGTAACTACTTTCTATTTATATCAAAGATGGTAAAAAACAACCAAAATATTTCAAACAAATGATGACATTATATTCAGTACAAAACCAAGTCCACCAAAAAGCTATTTAGAGATTTGTCTTGATAACTTTTCTATTTTCATGATCATCACTTGACTCTATTTATTGGTTAATCCCCATCTGATTAAGTATATTTTAGCGGGTTTGTGTTAGACTCCACCTACAGGCAAGAGTTGATCATCTTTTCTCCTATCAATGATACACCTCCTTATGCTTTTGTTAGTACTTTATTACCCAAATGTAGTATGTGAAATAAAATTTATTTTTGAGCTTGAGAGATAGCTTTCAATTAGAAATAACAAGGAAAACATTTCACCATCTCATCCATAAATCCTGTGATTTTCATATCTGAAGCTCCCTCTCTTCTTCACTTTATACCATAGATACAAGATACCTAAACTACCCAACTTCCTATTCTTTTAAGTTATAGAGACTTGTAATATGTTACTTGACTTACAACTCCACTCACTTTTAACCATTATTATATGTATTTTGCTTTATAAGTGACCCTGGTTAGATATTTGATTTTTTTTCATTTGCTTGAGATTGCAATTACTTTAGTAGATAGTAAATCATGGTTTCCAAAAAGAACTTCTATGCAAAATGAAGGATGTTGCATCTTAATCTTCCAACAGAAGAGAAGAATAAGTTGCAATGCCTTTAAATGAGATACACAGTTATGTGAAGACAACAAGTATGCCATGCTCTCATGATGAGATGTGATAAATTATGTTTATTTATATATCTTTATTTTATTCATTTTTCCATTTTATAATATGATATTATAGCACTGATTACTACATTTATTTATGATTGGAACTTTTTATAAAGTTTCCAGTCAATTTTGTAAAACTATCTTATAAAAAACTTTTACATCTATTTAAAAGATTTTATATCTAATAATATGAAATCTCTAACCATGTCATACAACATACACTAGAATTGTGAGATGCCCTCTCTTTACTCACCAATGTCACCTGACAGTAAGTTTTAATTTTGGCCTAAAATTAGAGAGGGATTCAAGTCATATAACTCGACCTATGCTTAAAACCTTGACTAACTTGTTCATAAAATACCATAAAGTAATATAAATCAATAATTTATTTTGTTTCTTTTACAATAGAAAATTATAATTTGAAATTACATTTCATCAATTATCTCCATTTGACACCTACTTTTTATAATAAAATTATATAACAATAAAATAATAATTTATTTAACTATCAAATTAATATATTTCACTATATACAATATGAAAATATCAAAACTCTTTTATAATAAAACAATTTCATAATTATCTTAATCGGAAAACATTTACAGTCAAATAATATCATCACTATCCAATAACAACTTCATAAATAGAAAGCCATCAATTATAAAAAGAATCCTGAGCATAAACCTATCAATTAAACATATTTCAATTTTTTTTACATAAGAAAAGTGTATTTTCTATATTTGTTAGTTTAAATAATTATCATAATATTTATTATTATTGTTAATTTTAATTAACTCTTAAATATATATTTTATATGCTTGTAATAGATGAGAGATAAATAATTAATCGCAAAAGTAATATTAAAAATTAAAGATATTTTTATGAATTTAATTATATTTATGGAAAATTTTATTTTTTATTCACAATTATGTAATAGGAATTTATTTTATTTTAGATAATCTTATTCATCAATAGACATGATAACAAGATAAATTTCTCTTCCATACTTGTATATAAAAAAAATACTATTCATATAAATGTAACTCTTACTGTAGTGACTTTAGAGTGTTAGGGTTTAAGATTGTGAAGGGTTTTGCCAAAAGATATGTTCTGGTAACATTAAAGTGAGGGTTATAGCTCTGTGGGTTTTAGGTGGCTGGGAAGCCAGTCACTGGAGATGGGAGAGTTCGACGACGATGACGATTTCGGCGAACTCTACGCCGTCGACATTGAAGTTCCCAATGCCATCGTCAAAGAGCAAGATGAAGAACAAGAAGAAGAGAAAGTAGGTGTGAACAGTAACATTCTCAACCTGGATGACGACAAGAGCAACGACACAGTGAATGATGAATGTGCTGCTGTCAGTGACAGCGACGACGACGACGGTTTGAAAATCGTGCTGAATGATGAGGATTCTCCTGTTGGAGTTGTTGGTTGTGACGACGTCGGCGGATATGGCGATGATGGTGATGATAATGGTTCCAGAGTGTTTGGTAATAAGGTCAGTAAGATGATTCTATTACATACCCTCTTTTTTCGGTTGTTTTGTTTATTGGATAATTTGAATTTGGATTGATGTTTCTATTATTTGTGGAAGCAGTAATGAATATAAGATAGTTTGGGTTCATGAATGGCGTGATATTTTTGGTATTTTCCTTAAGTGTTTAAAATTGTTGAAGTTGTGTTGTTTATGGTGAACTGTGGTTTATTTCTGTAGAGTGGTAGGAGTCGAGGATTGGCGTTTATGAATGTTATGACGGCCAATGCGGCAATGGGGATGGCTTCGTACATTTCATCCCTGAATAAAGGGAGGAGGAATGGTGATGCCTGCATCCAGAACCTTGCGTTGAGCTCGTCTCGAGTGTGCCTTGCAGCAAATCCTGTGGCTGTACAATGTGGATATGGATCGGTTCTTCCTTGGTACTGGTCAGTGTGTGTATTTTGATACGCAGTTCATACGGAGCTTAGTGAATTTTGTTAGTTTGATAAACTAATTGGGGTGTGAGTAAGCGGTCATGATATTTTGTACATGTTATTTTATTCTAGCTAGCATTTGTGGATCTTATCATTTACTGTGATTTCCCCATATATTGCAGGGGCATATTTGATGTAAACATTGATACATTTATGGAGAAGCCATGGAATGTTCCTCGAGTTGACATGACAGATTACTTTAACTTTGGTTTTAATGAGAGCACTTGGAAACTATACTGTGCTTCATTGGTGGGTATATTGTTATGTCCAAGATCAGTTTTAGCTATTACGCTTGTCTCTTGGTTTCTCTGTTTAGATGCTCACAAATTATTTATCCGTTTCCCTTGTTAGCTTTATTGGAATTTCTGCTACCATTTTTGGCGTTACCCCCGCTATGTTGTCTGTTTAATGTTATAATGGTGAATTAATCAGCATATGGTTTTATTGGACTCATGACAAACTTAACTGATTAGAGTTTTACACTCTGTACAGGAGCAACTCTGGAAAACATCCTTGCAAACTGGTATTTCAGTTGATGGTTCTGCGAAATGGAATCAGGTGTTTAACATAATATTTGGAAAAGAACAATTAAGAAGTTGTGTTATTTGTTTGAGAATTCTCTTGACTGATCTTGCTGACCGGGTATAAGCATTTCAGGAAGCCGTGAGAGAGCAAACTGATCAAGCTGTTTTGGGGAGCGTACTTTTTCCTTCATCAGATTGTGAATTGGTACGCAGATAATCGGCTGTTGGCTCTTGGTAGAAGACTAGGAATATTAAAGTGTTCCAGTCATGTTTATTTACAGTATTATTGAGATGGATTTGTATTAGTTGCATTAGGTTAGTGCTTGACCTTAGTTATTACTATTATCATATTGTTAATAGTTTGTAACACATCTCGCACTCATATTAAGAGTAGCATTCAGAGATTCCCCCACCTTCCCTTCCTTCTTTTCCTTATAATTTTACAGCTTTTGGTTATTGGTGAGTTTCTTCAAGTTAACTCATTAACTGTTACTTGCAAATATGAACTTGGATACTGATACCGAGTTACTGCTTGATGAATGATATTTGATAATCCAGCCAAAAGGTAGAGCAATTCAGGTTGAGGACAGCATGGTTGAACGACAACCATCCATAGATGTAAGACGACCACGCAATAGGGATTTTAATGTTATAGAGGTATACACTCAGTCTGTTTACAACAATGTTTGTGCTGTAGCTGCATGTGTCTTTGTAGTAATTACTGTTGGTTTTGGGCAGATAAAGCTGCTTGAATCCTCTGATGATTATTCTGGTTCTGGCAATAGCACTGTAATGGATGCATCATTAGAAGGAGGGGAATCTATGGCAGGCAATAAGGGAAATATTCTCTATTCTTCCAGTGAACGTGATGAAGTGGTGTCTGGAGATCAATTGGAAGATGTGAAAAAAGCCCAGGACTCCTCTGTTCTGAAAAGGTCATATTGCTACACTGTGTCTATCTGATTCCTTTCTATATAATATACTTTGTTGTTTATTCTTTAATATAGATCTGTTTGAACATCATTGAAGCTTGTTTGCCTTCCCGTGGCACCATATTAGAAGTATGGATAAATTTGTCAAATTCAAGCTCAAGACAAAAATATAAAGTAATATAGATATGTAAATGGTTTTTTATTTGTCAGATATAAAAAACTTCTAGGCTTAACTTTTTGTGATGACTGACTGAAATCTTATCGGATGAAAAGCATACTACATAACAATAGTACTCTAAATGCAGCTAATTTTTATTGTAAAATAAAATATACTAGCTTCCCTTGTGTGGAAATCATTTCTTGTGTGTAGTTGTCAGCATTCATTGTTTCAATTGATTCTTTATTGTCGAAATATGCACATTGCCATACTTCAAATCTTATTTTTTTTTTTTTAAATTCTTAATGTTTTCTTGAAGTCACTTTAAAACTTATATCTGGACTCTGCTTTTCGCAGAAGTGGCCCGATACTTGGTGTAAATGGAGATGAGCATCCGGATCAAGCAGAAGATATTGCAGAAGCGCCAGAGGGGGAAATAAAGGCAGACGAAGGTGGTGGCATCGAACCGTGTAGTCCTTATCCACATTGGATTGAGTCAGAATTGTCACTTGGGGATCAAGAGCATAGCCTGACTTCCTATAGTGATAGTGATTCTGAGCCAACAGAAAACAGTGTTCATGTTGATAATGATACAAGTCGTATTAGCCCTATAAAAAGGAAAACGTTGAATTGTGTTACTGACATGAAGGAATCTTCCCCACTTTATTGGAAGAACTCAAAAAACAGCAGTGTCAATAAAAAAACTGTAAACATAGCTTATAAATCAAGAACTAGTGGTCTATTCAGAAAGGAATGGAGGCACCAAAGTAATGGATTTGAGCCTCGTTATAAGATGAACAAGTACACTGAAAATGCTAATGATGTTTCTTCCGTCCTCAAGTCCAATAAGAGCGATCTGTCTCTGTTGGCTCGTCGATTTGTTGATTATGGCAGACAAAAAGACCGACTGCAAGCTTTTGGAAGCCAAAGAAAAAGAGATGTTTCATATAATAGGGAAACTAAACAATCCTACTATTATGGCAATGAAAAGGTTGTTGATGAGTTGGTTAGACGGTGCCCTAAATATAATTGTGAAGATCGAGAAAGCTTTAGGGAGAATACAAACCGATATGACAGGAAAAATGGGGATGTGGGGGATTATTATATTTTTGAACCAGGTCATTGCTTTTCAGATAATGAGGACAGAGATAGAGATCGGTATTATCTTGGTTGTGGGTCCTCTGCTGATGACCTGAGTCCTCGCTTTTATAGAGAGCCCAGGCAGTTTCTTCCAAAACATTCATCTTTTCTTGATAAGGAAAGGGAAAATCAAAGGAAAAGAATGGATGAAAGATCCCATTTTATTGACAGTAAATGCATTGATGATTTTGATGAATGTGAGTTTGAGTTTGTAAACAAGAGCTATAGGATGGCCACTTCTGCTGCTGAGAGAGAAATGGAATCTTCATACACTAATTGTGGAGAGCATTTTCCACACATTGATAGAGATTGGAGAAGATCTCTCCGTAGGGGAAGACATTGTGACAGCCCCCCTTTAACTTTGAATAACTCATGTTCTGGGATAATGGAAGATAATTGTCCAAAATATGCACATTCTGATACTTCAAATCGTAAGTATCACAATCAATCTTACACAGATTCAATGAAAAATTATGCATATGGTGCAAGAGTAAATGAAAACTTTGGGGGTTCTGGGAGAGATAAGCATGTTAGGGACAGCAGAGGCAGTTACTGGTCATGTGATTATACTGACACTGCCGAAGATGAAATTTATCCTGTAGAAGAGTATCAGTTTTACAGGTCCCCATCTAAGTTCCTGAACTGGACTGAGGATGAAATTATTTATAGGCATTATGAAACAACTCTGTGTGCGAAGGTGCAGAGTGAGTATATGCCATTGCAGCGGCATTGGCTAAATATTCCAAAACGAGATGCTGAGAAATATTTTAAAGCTAGCTCTAAGATTATGTACAGAAGTAGGGGTGGGCAAGCAGTGCTCAGATGCAGGAAACCAGTTGACTTGATTGATAGGGAAGGAAAGGTAAAGATGGGGAAAATATGGTCAAGAATCTGTACTTTTGTCTTTATGAATGAGTTATCAAACATGTTGCACTTTAATTTCTTTTTGGTAGCTTTTGCTCATATAATACTAATCGTACTACCTCACTCCCAAGCATTAACTGTGTCTTATCTTTTCATTCTCAACTTTTATTTTTTTAAATGGTTTTCGAGTTTGGACCGATGCCAGATTGTAATTGTTCTTGAGTTTCAGCATCAATATCAAGCAAAAGTACTAAATTCTTGAGGAACTCGGGTCAAGCATGTAAAACAAATCTGTGTGATTCCTTGAAATCTTAATATCAATTTCTTGTTGTCAAGTAGTATTGTATTTGCGGCAATAATATTGTTATGCCATCAGTGTTTGCCGACTTTGCCGCTAGTAGGATAAGGCCTTGGATATTGCATATAATAGATAAAATTTGTCACTTTCTATTTTGCTTCTAAACCATCTACATCTCGAAACTAGTACATAATCTGTGCTTGTTAAGGGCTTGTGGTGGTCAATTGGGTGCCATCAAATGTGGCTAATGATCATATCATACGTTATCACAGCCACATCCATAGATTTCATGGCTTTAGATAACTGTTGTGCTTATGGTTTCTTTATGTTTAGATTTTAATTGATTGAAGCTTCCACATTAGATAGCACACGTTTCTAGTTCATTTGTATTGATTTGAATATCTCTGTCAGAAATTTGTATTTGTTATTGGTAGACTACAGTTTATCCCTAGGTATAAATGGGCATAGTATGTTGTTTAGTCTTTACGCAATCTGTGGGGAGAATTGGGCAAGATTGTCTCTTTTTCTTCCCAACTTCTTTCAAGTTTGCATTGTACTCAATTCTATTAATGCATGTATAGCTAAATAGTTGTATTATTTTATCACTATAAAAAGCCTGCGTTGGTTTTTATGTAGAAATGTTGTATTTTGGACAATCAGAATGTGCCTTTTCAGGTATTTTACCTTTCTTTGCTGAATGCGCCTGTCTGCTTATCATATGTTTAAGATATGTTACTGTAAAATTTCTGACTTTTGTAGTGTGGGCTTTTCTTAAATGGAAGTTTTAGTTGTTTTAAAATAATTTTCAAATAAGATGATTGGCAGCATGAAGGTGTATTTATTGTTGATTTGTGATGAAAAACCATAGGCCACTCCACCATATTCAATTTGTGATAAGCCACGTGTTCAGGCTTAGTATGAGTTGGCAGATACATAACTTCAATGACTATTGCATTGTAAATTTTTTCATATTGACTTCACAATAAAGCGCGAACGGTGTGTATGTCTTTTACCATGTTTCCATTTTAGTGCTTTGTTTATTACTGCTAATAACCATTCTATTAGTTTCTATGTTTATGTTTTGCACCCGTGCCTCATATTTGTCACACCTCACTCTTATATTTGATGCAATATTCTGCATATGTCCGCTTAAGATTTTCTTGTTTGTTAGATGTATTGATATTTTCCTGGTTTTTTGGTTTGATTGCTATTTTTTGACAGTCTCAAGTGAGAAGTTCTAGGGTCTTGTCCAATGGTAGGCTTGAGAATGTCAACCAGGGGATTGCTAGGAAGCGGAGGAGAGATTCAGTGGGTTTTGATGAATCTAATAAAAGGGCCAGCAAATACGAGGGCAACCTCGGATGTAAGAAATGGGTCCAGAACCTTCAAGATCAAGGGCAGAAAGAAAGCTCGGATATCGAGGAAGGTCAGATTGTAACAGAAAAATGGGAATCATCCATTGAGGAGGCTTCTGTAGCCAGAAGGGATACTTCTAAAGGACCAGGCGTGACTGACAGTGTGAAGAAGAGACTGTCACAAAACGAAGGTAGTTCTGACCAATGTATTGGTGGATATGACAGTCAAAGGATTCTGGATTCTTTAGCCAAGATGGAGAAACGTAGGGAGCGCTTTAAGCAACCCATCACAATGAAAAAGGAAACAGAAGAGAGTTTGAAGCTCAACACTGATTCTTCCATTGTTGATACAAGTGAAATGAAGCAACATAGGCCAGTTCGAAAGAGGCGTTGGGTTGGTAATTAGTTTGAATTGATGGCCAGAGTTTGTTTAAGATCTATATAAAGGACAGCAACTACTAGGTGGTCTTGGTTAATCCACTTTGGTAAAATTTTCATATTTTGCCATTGGCAAATTTGAGAGATTATAGATGTTATTTTCTTTTCACTTGTTGGAATAAAGCCTATTCATTGAAAGCTCTATGTCACGAAGACTGTAAATAATTGATATTCAGCATTTATACACAATCATGTCGATTTTTGGATGCCTGTATACATCCAATAATAGTTAGTTGCCATGGTATTTCTAGAATTAACAGGATAAGTTGACACATTAATAAATGGTATTCGAAATACTAGATGCATATAAAAGAACACTTCGAAGTTCTTAGAAATGTTTTTAATAAGAGTTGTCACTCGAGTATATTTCAATGAAATTAAGGTGTAATTTAAAGAATCACTTGGTATGAATTTATATAAAAAATCATGTCATGAATTTAAGTATTTATTAGTAAAAAATAAAAATAAAAAAATAAAAAAATAAGGTGTAATTTAAAGAATCACTTGGTATGAATTTATATAAAAATTCATGTCATGATAGTTTACTAACATTTAAGTATTTAGTAAAAAGTAAAAATAAAAAAAATAAAAAAATAACTTTGCCCCCATGCAGGATCGAACTACAGACCTTCAGTTTACAAGACTGACGCTCTACCACTGAGCTATAGGGGCAATTTGTTTATTTAACAAATTATAAGTTATTTATTTATATTTAATTGGAATGAGTCTTGGTATAAATATTCTTACAATTTTTTATTCTAATCGATAGAGGTCAATTTGTGAGCCTGTAAATTACTATTTAAAAAAAGTTAAAAAATTAGTAACAAGAAGAATTTAAATATAACTTTTAAAAGACCTCTCACTCACTCTTTTTCATTCATCAAGCTTTCATTTTTTTTTTCTCTATCTCCATTTCTCCTGTATTATTTATCATAATTATACTCTTTTATCATCCAATTTTATTTTGTATTATTTATCATAATTATACTCTTTTATCATCCAATTTTATTTTCGTCTGTTTCTTTTTTTCCAATGTCCAACAATGCAGCGCGCGTGTCTCCTTACTGAAGATTTAATTATTTCATAATTAACAATAAAAAACCATTTTCTATCATTATTTTTCATCAATTGTTCACTATATTTTTTGAAGTCCAATTTACAAATGTCTTTCTAAATTATTTGTTTTGTATGCTATAAACAGTATAGATCAGATTCGTATGATCTTCTATCCACCTCAAATCATTGCAAGTATCCACAAGAATCCATTTAATTATTTAAATTTGAAAATTTTACTAGAGTCCATTGTGATTCTTTTCTCAAGTTTTCTGAAAAAAAAAAAAGTACGTGATTCTCTCACGTCATCAACATAATTTCCTTTATGACATTATTTGGAATGCACTTATTTTTTGTTTTTAAATATGACAGAAGTAAAGCAAGTTTCTTAGCAGTAATTATTAAAAGGTACTATGCTGACATGTGTTTAGGATTTTATCCAATATTTTCCTTGTTGAAAAAACGTAAACAAATTTTAAGGTAATGATATATATATATATATATATATATATATATATATATATATATATATATTTATTTATTTATTTTTTTATTT
>Ga0209489_103861_pt1 | contig 28581 bp, 11 predicted proteins | sample SiratrowhiteBW_FD_187527 | JGI IMG/M metagenome (GOLD analysis project Ga0209489, IMG submission 187527) | Root nodule microbial communities of legume samples collected from California, USA - Siratro white BW (SPAdes) (version 2) | ecosystem: Host-associated > Plants > Roots > Nodule | place... | reverse complement strand
TATATATATATATATATTTTACAAGATGTTATATAATATTTGTATGTGACAAACATTTTCGCATCACTATTATAGAATGATACTTTTTGTCACAAAAATGTTTGCGACGTATCATTTTACGAAAACTTCTACTTTCTTGATCACAAAAGATTTTTTTTAACACATTTTTTATTGTTTTGTGACGAATTATGCTGTCACAATTTTTTAATAATGATATTTTAATATAAGAAATTACGATTATAATTTAGAAGAAGTAAGTAGCATGAGGAGTATAATTTAGCAAATTACTTAATACATATTTTTCACTTTTTTACATATTAAAATTTTATTACACTATTTTATAACTAATTTTTATCTTTCCATATTAATCAAATTAAAGATATAATTTGAAAAATTATGTTAGTATGAAATTTAAAGGATGGCAAATAAAAAATTATTAAAAACGTACATTTAAAAACAAATGAAGGGAATATTTTTCTTTTTTTGGCAAACATATTAGCTTTAATGCTTACAATTAATTTTAAGGTATAATGTCAACAACAACAATTAAATATAATCGAGCACATGCACTGGATGTTCCCCACAATCTCATTAATGACGAGCTTCTTCAAAGTTTCAGCTGCAACTTATTTTTCTGATAAAATTAAATTGGTTGAATAATGGTCAAACACTACATGTTGAGCAAATTAAATATTGGCCAACACTCGATGTTCTTCATACCCCATAATTTATTACCATATTAAATACGTAACATGTAACGAATCCATATCAGGAAATTAGATATGGTCGAATAAACTATATAACATATCTTCATTTGTGGTAGAAAGAAAGCAACACCCTTCTTCGGTGTGACCAATTTATATATGTGTATCCATGTTTGAGCTACAAAGCACGCGTTGGTAATTAATATGAATTTTGTGAGTGCCCTCACATTGTGACTACGATCAACGTTGAAAAAAGTGTAGAAATATTTGTGATAAAAAATAAAGGTATATTTTAAATGGAGGCTAGTCCTCTAGGGCAAGGATAGGTTTGGTTTAGCATGTGAACGTCAATGGAGCTTATTTTTTTTTTTCTTTTTTAAGTGTATAATTTGTTAGAAATGTGGAACTATAAATACTATCATTTATTAATATATAATATTATTTATTGCTGTCTGAAATGAGGAAAAAAACCATGTCGGCATGCATGTGGTCAGCTCTGTACACAATGTCAATGTCACCAGTTAATAATGCACTGATCCTATATTTAAACCTCATGGCCCATGGGTTTGCTTCTTCCCACCTTCTACACTCATGAAAGGTTCAACCAAAAAATAGTATGTGAGAAAAGAAATGGTTCCTTTACGAAATGTTTGAATGATGAAAACTCATATTTTCTTTTCTTATATAGAGAGGCCCATGTATCATAAATTTATTTTGGAAAAGCTTATATTATACTTTTGCTTTTATGCATTCACTTATTTTGTTTTTGCAACAAACTGTGCATGCTACATGTTTAGTATAAAGTTTTTAAATAAAATAGAAGGGAAGAATACACATGGAAAATAATATAATGTGTGCATGATTTCACATGTCTTTTTTTCCAATAAAAGTTCACATATTAAATATCAGTATAAACATTCACATCCCATTTAAGCTATATCCCAATGTTATATGTCTATTTTCTTTTTCCCTAGTAAATTGTAATCAGATGCTAACAATGCTATACATAAAACGATTTAGATTTCTATTGGATTAATTATTCAATACTTTATCACATGCAAAAAAGAACTCTCTTTGAACAATATTATGTAATGAATTTAATAATGTTAGCTCCTTTTAAATGGATAGTGTATATCTGCAAGTAATTTATGTCAAGTATAGGAGCATAAACAAAGATAATGTGTGTTTTAGTAGCAAAGGGAAAAAAAAATCAATTTACTATGCAAAGGTTTTCACCTCATATATGTTTTTTAGTAGCATTACAAAATCAAGAATATGTTAAAAATAAATTAGAAATGGTAGGGATAATAGTGGAAGATATACAGTATTAGATCATGTTTCTAACATTCATTATATCTTTCAAGAGTTTATGTAGAAAATTACTCATTTCAAATTTCATTTAGTTCTTCTTTATTTCTGTTTCACCATATTTTTAAGAAATTAATTCAACTATTTTCATGATTCTGTTCAATAAAATTGTGAAAGAATGAATACTAAAATTTTTCTACATAATTTATTCAGCGCTTTAATATCTTTATATAGTGAATACAATACATTCGCTGAGTGAAGTTGTTATAAGAGAATATTCTTTTTCCCTAGTGTTTCCCTTTAATGGTTTGATATAATGTTTTCGTTTACTGGTTTGAAAACCGCTCAACACATTAAAAAGGGTAACATTATAACTTTTGGTTATTTATTTAATGAATTTGGAGATATAATTGGATTTAGAAGGAGAGGTTAAGAATTTTAAATTCTTTTCGCATGAGATAAAAATAATTATCTAGTAGATTGTCTAGCTATGCCTAACAGATAGACTAATAAATGTTTTTGCAAAAACTATGTAACAGATTGTTTAACGGAAAGAATAAAATAAACAATAAAGCATGAGAAATCGACGCTTAAAAATTTATTCACGTTTATTTAAATCTGGACTACATCTAATATCTTCCCTCAATTATTTAATAGCTTCCACTAATCAATACATTTAATTATAATGAACATCCAAGACCTCTCCTAGGAGCTATTAGTACCCTCACCTCTCCATGTTACACATTCTTAATCTCCCCTTAATGTTACACATTCTTAATCTCCCCTTAAGATTAAGAACTATCAAGAAAACAAAGAACTATCTCAAAAAAATCACGAAAGAAGTTCAAAAGGATTAACTTCACAATGTGAATATTTACAATGATTTAACATGTAGTTACAATTGGCTTTAGAAAGAGGTTTGAATGGAGTCTGAACTCAATTCGCACAATATTGACAATTAAAAAATAATATAAGAACAATGTAAGACAAAGAGAGGAGTAGACAAAGATTTATATTGGTTTACCCTACACAAGGCTATGTCCACTCCCCTTACGCAAACTGCATAGGAACTTTTACTTAAAATTGAGTTTTAACAACTCTCCAAGAAATAATTATTCTTCACCTCTCTAGATAAAGAGTTTTAACGCCTCTCAAAAATTTTAACCTATCTAAGTAACAAGTTTTAATGTCTCTCTAGGAAACAAGTATTCTCCACCTCTTCAGGTAACACGCACTAGTAGAAAAAATATATTTAATCACAGTTCTATAAAGCTTATAAATGCGGTTCTAGAACCGCAATAAATTTAATCGCAATAAAAAGTATTACAGTATTAATGTGGTTAAATAACCGCAATAAAAGATGAGACATACCATTGTGGTTCTTTGTTAACAACTACGGTGATATTCCTTTTCTCTTTTTTCAATAACGGGCAGTGCCCTTGGCTGGCTTTCCACCTTCCCACCCACATTACTAATCAGTATGGAAAGGTGGCTGGCTTCCCACCTTCTCACTCACATTACTAATCAATAACAAAAGGAAGATTCCAGAACCATTAATTGTAAACTACCACTTCTCTTCTGCACTTTGTCCTGTTCCAAACACAAATGCACAAACTTAACAAACACTAATAAAAAATACAACTATTTATCTGTTCAATACTAACACTTTCTTCCTAATGCTTAATAATACATATTCAAAATAATTAGTGGGTGAAGGAGTACCTGCGATACTGCACTGCCATGTTGGCGGTGCCGAAAACTTCAATGGGGAGAACGAAATGTTGCTTCAGAGGGTTACAATATCCGTTGATATCATGAATAAACTCTCTCTCTTGCAAAAACTCTGCCTTACAATACACTATCATATCATAAAATAAAATAAATAAAATATTAAAAATAAAAAGACCTTGGAATTGGAATTATCTCACCGGAAATAGCTTACGGAAACACGCGCGACCCCACTATGCTCCACCTCTTCCTCCTCTCCCCCTGGCTGGAGCTCTCCAGCGTCAAACTCGTGTGTTGGCACCAACGCCTGCCAACCGTATTGTGTAACCCTAGGGATGAAAAGAAGAAAACAACACTTTAAAATCCAGTTCGAAATGGTTCAGCTGATTACACAAAATGAGATTTAATAACTCACCTTTGTAATATCACCAGGAACACAGAAAACACCTTCCGAGTTTGCACTTCTGTGGGAATACAAAAAATTGAATGAAGGCAGAGAAAGAGATAGCCTTCAATGGTGGTGGGCGTCGCGGCGGTAGAAGAAGAAAATGTCAAAGAGAGAGAGAGAGACGTGATGGTGGGGGTGGCCGCGGAAGCACTTCGACGTGGTGGTGGTGGCCACGGAAGCACCTCGACGTGGTGGTGGTGGCCGCGAAAGCAAAACCGCGGAAAGAGAAGTTCAAATGTCAAAGAGAGAGAGAGACGAGAGAGAGGTTGTTGCGAGGAAGGAAGAAGAAGAAGAAAAGGCAATGGCAAAGGGGAAGAGTGGAACAGAGGGAACGCGAGAGGGGAAGAGTGGAAGGCCTAAAAAACATGAGATACAAACGCGGTTCCCACTAACAACTGCATTTGTATCCTCGTGCAAAACAATTTTTAAATTATTTTGCAGGAGGATACGAACGCAGTTGTTAGTGGGAACCGCGTTCGTATCCTCCTGCAAAATAATTTAAAAATTGTTTTGCTTTGCAGAACCGCGTTGGTATCTCCCTGCAGTTTTCAATATTAAATTATTTGTGGCTTACCATCGCGGTTCTCGCGTCAACCACACTGATATAGTTGTACTTAATTTCAAAAAAGTCACCGCGTTGTTTTTAATTGCGGGTCATTTTTAACTGCGATGATATCCCGCCTTAAAATGTATTTTTTTCTACTAGTGACGTTTTAACACCTCTACAGGAAAAGTATTCTAACCTCTTCAGGTAACCCAGTCTCAATCTTCCCCTAAGATCAAGACCTAAATTAATAAGAAAACACTCTCGGAAGATACAACAATCAAAGCTCATAAGGTTTTCTATTAAGCAAGATATAACAATGGAACTCAATAATTGAACACTACAACTCTATTGTATTTCCAAAAAAGTTTATTAAAGTGAGTTAGAGGAAAGTGCAGAAGCTAGAATGGCAAGGTTCTTGAATGGTCTTAACCAAGATATTCAAGATGTGGTGGGACTCCAACAATATAAAAATTTAAAGGATATTTTTCTCCAAGCAAGGTTGAAAGGCAATTGTACCTTGTTTACCAAAAATATGCCTCTTAGAACTCCTCTAATGATAAGAAGGAAGAAGACTAGTCACTCCAAGGTAAGTCTTCTAAACCATCTTCTTAAAATTCAAAAGAGTATAAGCATTCTTCATCTTCTTCTAAGGATCCTAAGAATTCTTCATCCTTCAAGGATCATGTCTCTTATTCTTCTCCACCTAAACCCAAATTTGAGGAAAAAACAAGTTCAATGAAACATTTTAAATGTTTGGGATATAGACATAAGACTTTCAATTGTCCAAACAAAAGGGAGGTAATGATGATGATGACGATGACGATGACGACGATGATGACGATGATGATCACGACGACAACAATGACGACGACGACGACGACGATGATGATGATGATGACGACGATGATAATGATGATGATAACTATGACAATAATGACGATGGTGGTGGTGATGATGATGATGATGATGACGACGACGATGATAATGATGACGACAACGATGATGATGATGATGACAACAGTGATGATGATCACGATGATGATGTTGACGATGATGACGATAATTATAATAATAATTATTATTATTATTATTGTAATTCTTGTCTAATGATCATGAATTTTGTCATGTTAAAGTTAGTGGTTGGAGTCTCTCTTGCATAGTGACAACAATACAAAGTTAATTCCCATTTTGTCTTCTCATTGTCTTTTGTCTTGCAATTCACATTCATCACGATATTGAATATGTTATCAGAGATTTTTTTTTTTTTTCCATGTGTATCACATCAAGATTATGTCTTAACAAATTATCTTTCTAGTATGGAAGACCCCGTAAAAATCTTCTTTTCATCTAGTTATGTCACTTTCCATATCTATTTATCCTTGTCACTCCACTTTCAATGACTTTTGGCCAATCCTTTACTCTTTTCCAAACTAGTGATAATGTCAACTTAAGAGTGGTCCATTTGCTTCAACTTACCATTTTCTAAAGGCCTCAATGTTTCTCCTCAATGAGTGATCATTAGGTAAGAATAAAGAGTATATTAAGGTTACACTAAGTGATGCAAACCTGTCTCCAAAACTACATACAAGAATAAAGAGGTAACTAAGCTAGAGCTTTGATCACGAGCTTATCAAGATTGGGCTTGCTTGGGTCTCGGAACAAACTTTTGGTCTCAAGTTTGAAAGTAGAGAATATCACTCTAAAGAATTTGGAGCTTCAAGATTATAAGACTTCTATTTGTAAAAATTGTATAGGGTAGTGTAGAATTTATTTTGGACCTTGTATTTCGTGCCAAGTAGAATAGGTTTTGGGCCTAGTAAAATAACATTTTGGGCCTTAGGCCTTATACCAATGTTACATAGAACATCCCCTTTTCTAAGATTGCAAAGACTCCAAGAAGATGCAAAACAAGCTTATGAAGGTGCCACATGTGAGGCAAGTAGGGGCCACATGGAAGCTTGCCTTATAAGCTTCTTTTGCCACTTGTTATCATCTCATTCGAGAGGATATAAAGCTTGGGCTACAACTGGCCTTGGACTCGTTACCCTCTCCCAATGGAGAGGATCTTTTCCAGTCATGGCTTGCCACTTATCAAGCTCTTATTGAAGATTTTTTAAAAAACTTGCAAGACATTTCTTATTTTAGTCTATAAATAGAAATCTTATGTAATTAAAAATTCAACATAAATGAATAAGAATTGAAGTGCTACCAAAATTGTCTCTTCCTGTTCTAAAGCTCCTCATGGTAGTCTTCATCTCAAATACTTCAATCCACTACAAACATATCATTCTGTTGAACAACTCAAATATAACACAAGCACTTGGAGCTTCCATAGGAATTGCATCATTAGGGTTCCTTAACCTAGTTAGGGTTTCAATTGGGCTTTTAAAGGCCCAAAAGAAACCCTAAGTCAGTCATAACTTGGGAGAGGCAAGCAAATTAGGGTTGAAAAGTTCATGTTTTCCTTGTCACACTCATGTTTCCCTCTTTTCTCATCTCCTTGGATGGATTTGTGTGTTATAATAGGAATGCTCACCTTTGTAACTTTACTTTTGAATGAATAAAGAATAGGGGTTAGTCCTATAAGCGGGCCAATTGGGTACGCTGACTCCAAGGACTAACTTTATCTGATGTTTTATTCCCCTTAAAGGTGGTAATCTATGTGCCACCTTCTCAGAAAAAAAAAATCAAATTATTTCAAAATAGTTTTAATCTCTTTTGACAAAGATTTAAACTTGTGACTCAGGACAACTAGTTTCTCCTAACAGTAGATAAGGAAGAAAGGTTGTTTCAATCTCAATCCCTTGCCTTCCCTTATTTTAGTTGCGAGATAAATCTTTTGACTTAGTTTCTTTTTCTCTCTTTTCGTCTTCTAATTTTTTTTTAAAACATTAGTTGGTCATCTCTTACTTGCTTAGGTGTGAGAGTACAAAAGACAGCCTTTTTACCCTTGTGAGTGAAGCTTATATTGTTGGTAAGACCATCATAGATTGAATTCTTATAAAATTGGCATGGCCTACCAAGTAGAGTATGTCTACCTTTCATAGGCACAGTATCACATAAAACACTTTCTTGATAGTTGCCTATAGAAATTTGAATATTTACTTGGTCTTTAACCGTTATCCCACCATCATCTTTAATCCAATGGAGTTTATAAGGTTTGGGATGGGGTATATTGATTAGAGTGAACTTGTCCACCAACTTAGAGTTATTATAGCTACAACAAGATCCACTATCCACAATCAAAGAACAAATGTCTTCATAAACTTTGTAACATGTCTAGAATTGATTTTCGCATTGAATATTGTTTCATACACCTTTATTCGTGTTTGGTTTTCAAAAGAAACTAAGTTTTCCCCTAATATAGTATAGGATAAACCTAGGTCAAATCCCTAAGAATTCACCTCATAAAGTTCCATTGTTTCATATTCTCCTTACACAAATTAAGATTGGTGGATTTAAACAAAAGAAATAAAAAATTGAAAACAATAACAATAAATGAAATAGAAAAACAGAGCATGAAAAAAATGAAAGATTGAGATTGAAAATGAATGAAATTAACTAGAATTTCTTAAAGAACTGAACAAAAACTTTAAATGGAAGAACTAAAAACTAAAGGCGACTAAAAACTAGAATTAACATGGTGAAGAAAATGAATTCACAATGACGAAATGAAAACCAAATCATGGATTAGACGGTTTCAATGAAACTTAAGTGAACAATGAAAGTAATTTGTGAATATAAAATAAAATCCAAACAAAAAGTGGAATTTAAAACAACAAGAAAAAGATAGATGAATTCATGAAGCAAAAAGATCAAGTGCAACCATCAGATTGTCTAATGGACAATTGTCTAATAGACCGTCAAATAGTGTATCATTACAAAAATAAGCCTCTATTTAAAATATCAAGTTGCAAAATGTAAAATAGCATAAATTTAAACAACATAAATGTAAATTTCAAAAATATAAATGACGAGAATTCCAAAGTGCAGAAATGTAAACAACAGAATTCTAAATACAAAAATTTAAAAGAATTATAGTAAAGAGAAGAAAATTTTATTCCAGAAAACCATGGTCAAGTTATCTTCAAACTTGTATGCAAGAAAATCAAATATGGATTACTTTTCTAATGAAGAAAACATAAGAATCAATCGGTTTGGATATTCATGGAAAACAATTCTCAATCGAAACAAAATTCTAAAATGATTTCAAAGAATATAAAAAAACTTGAACAAAACATTATCTATCACGGTTTTATATTTGTCATTACCCATTTCCAGAATTCAATTAACTTCCAAATGTAAAATTGTAGAAACCAAAGCAAAAAAAGAAGGAAAACGAAACTTGTAGAGAAGAAGTTGTAAGAAAGAAAGAAATAAAAGGAAAACTCAAATGGTTACCAAAGTAAACTAAATAAACTGAAAACTAGAGTACAAGCAACTACCATCTACTCCTATGTAAGCAGAAACATAAATGAGTGTGTAAGTATATAATAGTTTCTTAATTGTTTCTCAAGTTCCCTATTTATAATGTTTGACACGAATTAAAATATAGGCCTAAGAAGTTGAACCAGAGTGGTTACCAAACTGCTCCTCTACTTATACACTATCTAATGGTCTGTTATATCACTAAATTCTGTTGCAATCATCTAATGTTGTACTTCTTTTAGCTCAAAACTTCAATTTTCATTATTCAAATGTCTTCATTAAAGCTCTTAAAGTGAGGAATCTACTACATTTAGAATCAACTCAAAATATCTACAAAAGAAATAATAATGTAACAACAAATTAGAAGGTCTTTGTGAAATTTTAGTTGAAAATACAAAAGAAATCTACCTAAAAATATAATATTAATACAATTTACACTGAAGTACATATTTTCTATGAAAAATACAAATCTCTATTAAAACCAAAGAATAAGAACAAAAGAAACACTTAAGATATGCAATTAGCCTATAAAAGTATGAAGAAATAAAGAGTTATCACTCCTCAAACTCAATAGTATGGTTTTCAAGAAGCCTCCTTACCACCAGCAAGTTTTCCTAACAAGGTTGTATTTCATCCCTCAGATTCTAAAACTTCATCCTCACTAGGTAAACATGTAGATTCGTACTAGGTTTCAATGTTCTAGTCCTTTAAAACCATTACTTTCTTTGAGTCATCTTTCAAAAAATGGTCATCTTTCCATATCTACAAGTATGTGAGTCCTTTGATCTAAAAAAAAAAACTAACAAATGATGTATATGCTTTCATGTAAAATCACTATGTGATCCTAAGTGCAAATTTGAGTAGAGAGTATTATATCGTCTTATAGATAATAGTTGAGAAAGAACTTATTTGTAAATTCTCTTGGAAACGAGAGTTGTGCTTATATATCATCTTAGTTTGAGAGTTATTGCTTGTACTAAAAACAATGTATGTTAATTGTTTAACCAAAAGCAACAATTTGTATAATACTTGTGAAAACAAAAAAGAATTGTTTAGTATTAAAGAATACTTATGACATTGCGTACTCGTGCAAATCTGAACTACCATTGTGAAATATTAATGTAATCTTATTGATTATAATGGAACTTTTAAGGAATTTTTAAATGAGAATTGAATGTGTCTAAGAATTAGTGTAAAAACATTGTTAGACATGAAAAACAAATTTGATGCTTCCAACTTTTTAAAGAAGTGTATTGATGAAGATTTTGTCATTGTTATTATTCTTATGTCTTAGGAATTGTACGTGATAAATTAATAATATTTGATCTTGATGAACATGCTTAAAATTGATTTTAAAATTGGTTCCAACACATTTAATTTGGCTTTTAATGAAGATAAGTTATTTCAATTGGTTAAAATAATTTTTTAACCATTTCAAATGTTCACACCCTTGTTAAAACACATGTTTATACATTTCAACTGATTGAAACATGATTTCAACATCTTAAAATATTGGAACCTTCATAAAAAAAATTTCACCTTGTTTCAACAAATTGATATTTTTAAAAGAAGTTATTTCAAGCGATCTCAACCAATTACAACACAATTCAACCAATTGAAATACTTTTTTTAGGCACAACACATTCTGGATCAATTATTTATCATCCTTTTTGAACCGATTGATTATACAAGAATAAATTTTTCTTGTTCTTAAATATTTTATTTAAATATATAAGCTCTTACTATAGAGTTTTTTAAATACGAAAGTTTTGGCATTCTCTAAGATAAAATTATTTCTTGAAACTCTTACAAAAATTTTCTTTTGAAGATCATGAATTAAGCATTATTAAACTCTTCACCTTTGTGAAATCACCTTGGGATTATTCCATTTTGTTCTATTCTTTACTCTTATAATTAATTGCTTTTAAGATTTCTTTATCAAGGTGATTAAGGTTAGATTATGATTGGGTTTCACAAGGGTGTAAAAATTTTGTAGAGTTCAAGATCTAGTGTGTGCTCTACTTTTTTATTTTTCTTGTAGTGTTCATCTAAGAACTTGAATTTTGTAAATTAACTTGATGAGAATGATTGGACAACTAGATGTAACCTTCTAAGAGGTGAACCAATAAAAATCTTCTGTACTTTTCTTCTTGATCTCCATATCATGTATATTGATAAATTTTTAAATATATTGTTAAGCTTTTTCAATATAAAGATATTGATTAAATTTTTCAATACGTTGATAATATCTTATTCTTTAACTTGATTCAAAGAAAATTTGTAGTTTGCTTTAAAGTTTTGAAAAATTAAGAAATTTTTTTATAAATTCAATTCACACTCCTCTTCAAATGAGTCCATGTATTTAATACATCTTACACCTTTTGTTATATGGAAGATCAAACCTTATGTTACTTGGAGATCAAACCTCAAAATTGTGTTAAAGGGCTCAAATACTAAACTACTTGTCTTTAGTTGTTAAACATTACGTGATATATTATTTACAAATGAATTAGTTGAGTGGCTGGAATTGACTCACTGCTTGTACTTGAAATCTTTAAATAATCTTCGAGGTGAACTTCTACTCGGGTGTCTCTCCCATTCTATCACTTTTATTTTATTGAAAAGAAATACATAATTAGTTAATGGTGAAAAACCTTTAGTTAAATTTATTTTCAAAGCACATTAATTTTAAGAAAATAAATAAATAAAGAAATTACTTGTTAGCTACCAATGTACACCTTTATTTTTTTTTTAATATAAATCATATAACTATTATTCATACTCAATAATAGTAACTTAATTGATAATACATGTTTAGTTTGTTTGAGAAACTTGAGTTCAATTTTTATATGGGAGAAGATGGAAATGTTAAATATGATTAAGTCTCGGATCAAATATTATTTCAGTATTGGTTAAAAGTGCTGAAATTGGAGATGGTTCCACTTGGAAACCCGAAATCTAATTAAGATTATATATATATATATATATAAGTAAAATTTTCAAGTGAAAATTTAATAATATTATGTAGGTTCAAGTGAAGAAAAAAAAAAGGAAAGTGAGAAAAAAGGAAAGGATCACAAGTAACCAAGTCAAATTTCTTGAAAATATCAGTAATCCAAAAAGTTAGTAAATATTTCACGATGATAATAAAAAACAATTCAAGTAACAATCTAAAGTCTAATTTTTAAGCACACATAATGCTATTAATTAATTACATATATAACCTTTCCTATGGTTTTGATTTCTTACATCTTATTTAATAACTTTGAATAAATTAAAAACCACATAAAAAGGCATTCATCAAGCATAATGTCACTTCACCATAAAAGCAAGCATAAAACCTTTTCAGAGTGTTGGTGAATCTTATGCTCACGAAATTCAAATTACACATTATTAAAATATTTTTGAAAAGAAGCATAATTTTTAAAAGTGATTACTAATGGTTATGCATTGTGTTAGTAATTTTTAGATCCTACGCTTAAAAAGAGTTGGTAATCTGTCCATCATGTTACATTGTACTGGTTAAACTTACCAATAAGGTAAGTATTTTATAATTAAATTAAGAAAGAATTGCTTTTACCAGAATCAGAATAAAGAATAATTAAACACAATGACCAATTTATTTTTTAAAAAGAAAAAACAAGATATTGTATATGAAGCTGAAGAGATGGTTGCTATATAAAAGGATGCCATTGCTGCACCGGGTGAAAGCTCTATCACTCTCTTTCCCTTTTTTCCGTGGAAGCCTTTCTTCCTTTGCCGTCTTTTTCATTCATTCATTCTGCTAAAACAAGCATATTTTCTTCTAGATTTCCATCTTTGCAAAAGGGATAAAGGGTTGCTACCATTTATGGTTTCATTCGGCTATTTGTAGTAACCTTATGCTATGAAAACAAACAAAACCATTATCATGAAAGGGTTCTTGAAACTTTAACACCTGAACCTTCATCTAAACAATTGTTCAACCTAAACACAAAAACAAGTGTTGGCCAACACAGCACCTCACCCCTTAAGCCTCTCTCATGCAAGAGCTTCTCTGTGTTCAGGGTTGAGCCTCACCTGTTATTTCAGCCACCCCCAGATTCTCAATTCACAACCTTGCTTTTGATTCTCCCCTGTTTTCCTTTGTCTGCTTCCACTGCTTTTTGTCTTTTGCTAGAACATATGTCGTCTGTGCCAGCACGAACAGGGCGACAAAGACAGCGTTATGAAGACAATTTGCGCCTTGTCTCTGGGTAAGTTTTTTCTTTTAAGTCCATGGCTTCTTTACCGTTCTTAGATTTTATTTCATCTCAAAATCAATTGTCTTGTCATTAGTTGAAGGTACCTAACGTGTATTTAAACCTCACCCGTTGTTTCCTAACACTTTTGTATGGAGAAAATCTTCTTGAGTGCTTCAGATCCTTGAAGGGTATTAGTCTTGTTTGCAATCTAGGCATATCCAAGAAAAAATGCATCAAATAATTGTTGGAAAGTTCCACATGCTTACTTCAGTTACTTGGAGGTGGTGTAGATGTTTATTAAGAACCTTTATAGATCAAATCTAACATGGTATATCTAACAACCTTCAAAATCTCATCTTTTTCCCTTTTGTTCCTTACCACCCCTTTTGACTTGTATACCTCTTTTTTGTTATAGCCATGCATTTTATAGTACTTCTTCAAAATATGGTTCCAATTCTGCATCTGGGCCTTTGATGGTTAAAATTTATCTTCTTTGTGATTTACCTTTTCCTGCCTTCCTTCTCTGCTCTTGTCTTGTCAATAAAGCCATATTCAGTTGTAGAAATCTAAATGGTTTTTTCTTATGGAAGAAGAGAAGATGGGCATCTTAAAACTGTTTATACATAATTGTCCTCTCTGTTTGATGTTAAACTATTTTATTATTTTCATGCGGATGTGTCCACTACAATCATATATCAAAATAGTGGGCCATGACATTGACTTAATGTCTATATAATAAAATGCTTCAAATTGCGTGATCTATTTTGGCTTTTATCTGAATATAATAACTAGACAATCTCGAGAGTTATCGGTAACAACACTGGCGCATGCAGAGTAGTTAACTGGGGTAGTGGAGTTCTTTATAAAATTAATATAACTCTTTCCATGCAAGTTATGGGAAACATGTTTGTGGTTGAAGGTTGGATTCAGCCTGCTATCAGCAGTTGCAGGGAAATTTCGGATCTATTCCTTTTCATCAGGCTGGAATCATTGATCCTCGTTTCATGCAATTAATGTATCCAAGTGGCCATAAAGTAAACACAAAATTGGATTAAACTACTGAAAGCCACTCTTTAAATTTTTTAAGCCTTTTGGCTACATGAATCGGTGGGATTTGGTAAAAGAAATAATTTAAAGTCTCACTTAGATATTTTAACATTTTGCTTTTAACTTTCTTTTTATCTTAACATATCTCATGGATTTTAAAAATTTGGTAGTGCAAAAATGAATATAAAAAACATGAAAAACACTACAGTTTTCTTACAGCATGAAAAACGTCTTACTTTTACTGTTCCTTTCTTCTTTTTTTCCTAAATTGAAAATCATGCCTTGACATCTAGTTGGATCACAGGTTCAAATTCTACAACCCCATAATTATATATGCCCCAGAAGAAGAATCTATTTTCAAAAACAAAGATCACGTGTTCATAGTATAGGCTTGTACCCAAAAGAAAATTTTACTAAAGGGTAATAAACCAACAGTGATTTATGAAAGAAGAACAGTAAGAAGCTAGAAGTGCCTCCAACCTGTCTTAATCTTAATTTTGAACAGTAACCATTGTTTCTACAGATATAGATTTTGAATTGAGACTGCAGAACCCCTTTCAAGATATACACTATTTTCTAGTAGAGTTTTAAGGACTAGCATCTAATGAGAATTACTAGTTACAACAGAATTTTATCATCGATGTCATTTTAATTAACTTTTCTTATGCATTTTAATAGATGTATTCCCTATAGATGGAGAAAGGACAACACAGATCTAATGGGAGAAACTGAGGAGATAATAGAAGTACTAATGGTTTCTTCACCAAAACGTGATGACCTTGTATTCCCAAAGGTACTTCATATTGTTTGCACCAATGATTAATGAACTTTATTAACATGAAACGTTTATATTGAAAGTTTCTATTTCTTCTCTTGCAAGGGTGGATGGGAGGATGATGAGACTGTTACGGAAGCTGCTTGCCGAGAAGCTCTAGAGGAAGCAGGAGTTAAAGGAATACTGAGAGTAGGTTCAATTATTCCCTCTTGGTTGTTGAAGTATTGGTTATAATCCACATCATAAAATGTTTAAACATACTGATTAGAATGACACAACAAAAGGAAGAATCGATAGTATTCAATAATCTTTGTATGAAATGGTGATTATGATGATACTACCATCGAAACATTTTGGCTATGCCATAAATTTCTCATTGCTTTCAGCTTCCATATTATAAGTTTTCTATATCTTAAAGAAAACTTAACCATCTATGGAAGATATGAGATATCACACCTAACTCCAGCTCTTCGGATGCGGTGAAACCTTTTGTTAGTGTTCACATATTCTCAAAACAAACCTTTATTGGCTGCTAACTTCTTTGCTTGCATGGAAACTCTTTACTTATACTGTAATTCCATGTATATGTGAAACTCATATTTGTTTCAGCATGATGGGTAAAAGATTTAGCATTTCTATGTACTAGGAGTAAATTTTGGTCTTGGACTTGTTGCCAATACCCATCTCTGGTAGCATATATTTACATGAAATTTCATTCTAGTCACCTGGTTAAGCCCCAAACTAGTAATAGAATAATCTAAGTCCCCCTGAATCACTCTTCTTTCAGTTTAAAGGGGTAGGATAATGATTATACTTCTAGTGTTCTACATAAACATCACAAGCCATGTATGAAACTTGCTTGCATATCATGAAGCATTAACTGCACAATAACTGATTGAAAATCAAGTTAATGGTCCATTACCTGTACTTCATTTTCTTTTGGTTACTGAAAATACCTGATTGAACGTGGTAATGATGCTTCGATGTAACAATTGAGATAATGATGAGATGAGGTTCATTCTTGCAAAATATGGTATTGAGTTTCATGAATCTTCTTTATCTAATTGCCTTGCTTTCATTTTCAGGAAATTCCATTAGGAATATGGGAGTTCAGAAGCAAAAGCAGTCAAGACTTGTGCAGCATTGAAGGAGGCTGCAGAGGATACATGTTTGCCTTGGAGGTGACTGAAGAACTTGAGACATGGCCAGAGCAGAAAAATCGTGCTCGCCAATGGGTATGTGTTATGAACAAGTCCTTAAAGAATTACACACCCTTAGGAGAAGTGCATAAATATATTGCAATAAATTTGTATATTTTGACATCACATGAAGAATGATAATGCTTTCACATTCCGAGAACAACTTAAACTGAGTCAAAGTTCATACTTTGTCTTCCCAGTTAAACATAAAAGAGGCATTCAGACTCAGCAGATATGACTGGATGTGTAATGCACTTGAGGCGTTTTTGAGAGTCATGGAAGAAGACAGAAAGCTTGGTGAGAAGCAAGACCAGAAAATTGAACTTGAACCACCTTCAATTATAGTAGCAGATGTGCCAGAATGCCAAAGCATGTCACCTAAATGCTACAAAAGATCCTCTACCATGCAGCACCATGGCATGCCTCCTACGGCCACTCTTCTGTCACGTGCTACTCAAGAGATAGCCATCCACTTTGGTTATTGACACTACCATGACACTTTGGTAAAATGTTTATGTATTGGATCAACATTGTGCGGTAAATCCTTCAAATTGTGAAGTTATGACTTGGATGCACATGCCATCATCGACCTCATTGTATGTGATCATGATGTAAAAGTGTGGTGGTGAAAGTCTCAAGTGTATATGGACTTAACAGTTGTTTGATTCACCCCACTGAAACTGAAGGCTTGTAAAATAGCATCATTTTTGAAAACTATAGTGTCACAAAGGGCAAAGACTATGCTTCTTTTGACAACCTTCACTTTATAACCTTCTAACACGTCACTTTTCAGACAGCACCCTTGATTTCTTTCTCAAAATTCTGGTGGGCTTGTTTTTTCTGTGAAGTTCACGTTCTTATCTTTTGATAAAAATTTTTGGATAATAAAACTTGATATCATGGTGAAGAACGAAAGACTTTGCTTAGGATCAAACTTCATATAAGACAACGAACTAACGAACAAGCTTAGAATAGCACATCTAAATAAATAGATTCATCTTATTACAACATAAGCAAGTACTTTAAGACAAAGTTGTCTCCTATGTTAAGTGAAAACAATCGAATGATTTTATAACACAACTCTGACGTGTCCTCTCATGCGCATGTCCCTTTTTTTTTTATCAAGTTGTGTGGATGCACATGTAGGCAAGATTGAGGAACATAACATTGAAAGTAAAATAATTAGCTTTTGCGCAAGTCTTGGGGTTTAGTTTCAAAAACAGATGTTATATGAAGAATCAAACAATTGAGTATTATTCGCGTCCTTAAACAAGATATTAGCGCTATTTTTTTGGTCTCTGAAAGAATTTCAATAATACTTTGGTAGCAAAAGTTTTCTTTTCTTGGTAAATTAGTTCTTTTGCCAATAATTTTGTTAAGTTATATTCACCTCCTTAATTAGATCTCATGTTGTCATCTTTTTTTCAATCCTACATGACATCTTATTTCGTTTAAGTTAAAACCGTGAGAATGATCTTTATAGTAAATAGTTGATTATATTTTTTTTAGTATTTACTTTAATTGTATTTTCTCTCACTTGTAATTTGTATTGGAATTTTTAAGAATTACTCTTTGTATTTTTAGGTGAAATTAGAAATGCGTAGAATAAGTTTTAGTTGGGCTTTTCCTAGCCCAAATACGATTACATGGTGTGGCCAAGAGTAAGAGTGCAGATAGAAAGAAATGGGTACAAAGAGAAGGCAAGGAAAACAGGTGCTTAAAAAAGGCAAGAAAAGCATGGCCAAGGCATGTTCATGCCTTCTTATTTTCAGACATGACAAAGGGAAACAAGGTAAGACTAATGTGAAGCCAACAAGGAAAGTGTCACACAAGCATGGAGAACATGTGATTGATCTTGATCTAGATCTCAAAACTTTTGAAATTTTAATTTTCCCTCCCTGTTTTTCTTCTAATTTTTAGCTAAAGTATGATCATTTTAGATCTTGCATTTTACATTTCATTTTGGCACATTTGAGTAGGTTTTTTCATAGGAATTTTCACTTCTCACCCAACTTTTGATATCTATAAAATTTGAGTATTTGTGAAAGTACTTGTAAGAGTGATTTTGTTCTTTTAAGTCCTATCTCTAGCTCTTAAGAGTTAAGTGATAATTTTAAATAAAACTTATCACCAAGATGAAAATATTATTTCTATTTTTTTACTTGTTATTGTCTTGTTTCAATTCAATTCTATTTTACTTTCTATTTCCTTCTATCTTCTTGTATTAGTTCAATTTAGATCTTCATGATGATGTCTTAATTCATTCTACATGTTCCTATTGTCTTGAATCCTTTTACTTATTAGAATCATCAATTCAAACTTCTAGTGTCATCTTCTTTACCATTTTTTCTTTTAGTTCTTATTGTCCATTGTATTTGTGTTATTGTTCTTAAATTTTGTCAAATTAATTTTTATGATCATATATTAAGATTTTGTGAAGAGTTGACAAAATCATAAATTCACAGAAGAAGTAAGCACTAAGCATGTGGTAGAATATTGAAAGCACAATGTGAATTTTAATTGCATTAATTTAATTGAGTGATATTAGAGCTCATAACAAAGTAAATTTTAATTATATTAATTTTTAATTTAAGATTTGAATTTATTTGAACTGAATAAATTTACCCAAGAAGATGAATGGTTGATACAGTAGGCAATTTAAAGAAAAAAATTTGATCCTCACACTTTTACCATTTTATTTAATGGGTATGATTTTGTTGTGTCATCATCAGTACCGGATTTGAATAGCATATAATATATAAAATCATGAAATCATACGATTTTATGATTAAAATATCAATTTTAACTATCTTAGGCGTGTTTGTGTCAAACTTCTTCTATTGATTCAATTTTCTTATATCATATAAATACACAAAGAAAAATAATAATAAGATTCATATTAGTTTATTAATATTATTTGGTTCATATGAATGTAAATCTTTATACCCATGTTTAAACTTTATCATGTTAATTTAAAGTCTTTGAAAGAATTGTTCATGTAGATAACTTCCTTATAATTTATTCATTTATCCTTTTATGACTCTTCATTAATAATTTCGTTATCAAATGGACAATAACAACAATAAATATGATCACATTTTATGTTTGATTGTTGCTCACAGGACATTAATATTATTTTTAACTATTTTGTTATTTGACAAGTAACATAAATGTGGCTTTAGTTGTTAAGTGCTCTGCAGAAACTTTGTAAGAGAATAAAATTAGACATAAATTTAAATAGAATCATTCACAAGTGTTAATTATAATAAATTATCAATTATAAGAAAGTTTATGAAAAGTCATAATGAATAGTAACTAATTTTTGAGACATATTTTTAATAATGAATAGTAACTAATTTTTGGGACACATTTTTAAAAAATAATATGATATCATAGTTCATATTGAAACCAAAAATCATTATAAAAAATATGAAATTTTTGAAGGACAAAATTTGTTGATTGAATTATCAATAGATTAGCAACAATTAAAATTCCGTTAGTAATTTAGTGTTGTTAAATATATCACGTGATTATATTAAGAGAAAAAAAATAATAATAATAATATAAAATATTTACATGACGGAGTAGTTTTCGGCTCTTAATTGGAAACATCTTAACTCATAATTGTTAAGTGATAACTAAAAACATCTTGATTTATATATATTATCCATTAATATTAAACAAATTTAATATTGTCATTGTTTATTAAATTACTGATATAAGGATTAATATATTAATGTAGAACTATAAAAATTGTAGAGCCTGAAAATTTTATTTCAAAAACTTAAGAATTAGAGCTTTATTTTCTAAAAACAAAAATGATAATTTCATTTATTTTATTCATAACGTTTTTAACTTCGATGACAAAACATTCTAACTAGGAGTAAAAAAAATGTGAGAACATGACACTTATTTGAGTAGGTGGATATGACTAACGAAAGGATTACTTTATCAATAAAAAAAGTTTTATAGACTTAAATACCAATAAAAATCTTTCAAAAATCAATCAAAGAACACGTATATCTTCAAAGACAATGATGCTTCACTCAACATCAAACTCTAACTTACTACCAAGTCATAGGAGCACTTAATAGCTGGTCATTTGAAAAGCTTACATGTCATATGAAGGTACTTAAATGACTTTATATTACATCTTTAACATTAGTATTAACAAAGACAGACATTCATATTAGAATATTCATTTCTTACATATGAACTACAGTTATTACTTTACATTAATAATTGAAAGAAAAACGGTCTCTCCCTTTCCATACTCTAAGTTGGAAACAGAGATTTGTCACTAAAACATAAGTGACCATGATCTTTCGGTAAAAAAAAATGAAATTAATGCAAGAGAATGATTAAAGTTTTAACATTCCAATAAGATTCACATTTTCCAGTAAATGTAATGACTAGTGAGGTAGTCACTTATAGTTGTAGGCAGGTCCCCATCATCCTCGAAATCATCACACGAGTTGAGAATATCCAAACCAACTGTGCAATTCAACACCTCAAGAGCTCTTGGATTCAAGTTTCACTGTTTGCGATTTGATAGAAAGAAGTAAAAAACACAAGTCATTGGTTCCTTTACATTCATTATTATGGCTTCTTTTGTTTAAATATTTGGTAACATACAAAACCGGAACCTTAAAAATTATGCTCACTGGCCACTATAGCCGCACATGAGAAAGGAAATTCCACGAGCACAGATTCGTGTTCAAAGAGGTTGGTGTTTCCCAGAAAACCACTCATGAACAATAAGCATGAATCAGATTGGATTGTCGTTTTGCTTAGTGAGTAAGGAAGAATAAACTTCATCGACATTGACGCTTGAAAATTTGGTATATTAGGCGTTATTTTTCACTTTCTGCAATAACATTGTTTCCAATGAAGTTGTGGGGATGAGAGATTATTGTCCTCAACGCTAACAACCCCAGACTTATCCCCAAGTACTTAACTTACATAGTTTTTAGATAAATGAGACTAAATATTTTCCTACCAAAATCTTACAACAATTTATTTAAATCTCTTTGCCAATGTGAATGTCTCGTTAATAATATCTTTTTTATACACTCTTCTTTTAAAATCGTATTTTTTGTATGAAGTATTTATTAATTATGGATTTGTATTGTAAGATCCTATACCGTGTCTTATCAAATATTTTGTAATAAGTATCTACCAACTTTACAAACACGCTTAAGTTTAGTTTAGTGTGAACGAGTGTATCTTTAATTTAAAAATCTTATTGTTGAACTTTTTTTTTTATTCAATATGAAATTTAGATACATACTTCATATATAATAATCTCTTTCTAGTGAGAGCCCCTTTTTATATTTATACACTTCTTTGAAACTTTTGTTAGAAAAATTTATACTGAAATCACACTCTATTCCTATAAGTCATCATCAACACCACTTGCTGAAAAAAATCAAAATCAAAGAAAGAAATACTAGAAAAATTCAAACACCAATAAAACCTAAACACAGAGGAACAACAAATCATATTTTTAACAAATAAAAAAAACGGGCGTGTATATTTTATAGCAACAAAGGTTTAGGTAAATTGAGCGGTTAGCAAACAATAAATACAGGTTATAGCTTGAACCTTGAAGCTGAATACTAACCATTCAAACCAAATTCCCTTTTTGTGAACACACAATGAAAAATTGTATATGTGAAAATTGTCACTTAGAACAGCTCTATTTGCCTTGTCTGTTGGATTATTATTCTCTTATGAACATCATACACTGTTATACACAAATCAGTTCTCTTAAAACATGGAATAATAAATCTTTATGCAGGGACATTGTAGATATTTTTTAATTTATTTAATATTCTATTTTAAAATTTATGTTATATCTACTTTTTTTATTAACTATGATTAGAGAGAGAGAGAGAGAAATATGGATTTTTTTATTAAATTATTTATAATATTATGTTTGTTTTGATTTTATTTCTATTTTTCCTAAGAATAAATATGTAGATATTGTATGGACACATATATGAATATACTTTATTTAATAGAAATGATAAAAAGATATAAATTTTATATTTTTTAAACGATTATTAATTTTTACTTCCAACACAAGATCAGTATAAAATTGATCTGTAAAAAAATTAATAAATATTTAATACGAAAAATTACACTTGAAGTCATATCATCTATATTTTTGAAACTCCACAGGAAGTGGGAAAAAAAAAATATTAACTTTCTAATATGGTAATTTCGTTTTTTCTAACCTACACCCAAGAACAACATTACCTTTCTAATATGATATTTCGTTTTTCGTTCATTCAAATATGGCCATTATAAAAATTTTATTTGCTGTAAACTTAATTTGTACGAGATTAATGTACTCTATACACGAGGACATATAAAAATTTAGAGTAAAATTAATTTTGTAACCAACTAATTAAAAAACAAGTAATTTTTATTAAGGCAAATTATATTTAATTATTTGAAGTTAGACAAAATAACACTCCCAATATTTCAATTTTAAAATAGACATTTATGCTGCTTAAATTTTTAATAAAATAATAATTATATTCTTTCCATTTTTTAAAAGACGATTATCTTCCTTATGTTTTTAATAAAAAAAATATCTATTATTTTTATATTTTAATAAAATATGATTCACACCCTTAATTTATTTAAGAAATAATATATTAGTTAAAGTTTAATTAAAAATATTAAAATTAAAAAATTATACATACAAAATTGAATGATTTAATTATAAAAAATTGTACTCGTTGTTTTTAGAATTCTTTTAAATAAAATTCATATTTATCGTAATTTTAAAATAGACCTTATGCTATTAATAAATAAACTCATACTCAAATTTTTGTGTTAAAAATATATTTAAGTATAAAATTAAAAATTTAATTATAGATTTTTTAACTAGTTATTTATTTCTTCATTAAAAAAACATTTTCTCAAAAGTATAATATTTATAAGATGATTTATAATTAAGGGACAATATGGTTTTTGGATGTTGTTAATATCTAATAGTTAAATTATTCAACTTTTTTTACAGAAATTATTTAATTTTACATTTCAAAACTTTTATTTTAAGTTTTATTGAAGGTTTAGTCAATCCATTATTTTTAAACGAAATAAGAGAAATGAATATTACTGTACAAAAAATATCAGGAAGGTGACTACTATCTTATTAAAAATATATAAAAGAGGTGAATCCTTTTAAAAACAAGATGAAGTGTAATTTTTATCTTTTTAAAAAAGTTGAACATTTATTTTAAAATTAGGGGAATATGAATGAAGTTTAATTATAAGTGTAATTTTCTAAATCTTATCAGTATAAAAGAAAAATATACTTTTATTATTATATTAATGTATTTTTAAAAAGAAGATCATCATATCCAAAGGTTTGTTCCCGTAGTTTTTCATGTTTATATATTTGTGTTGAGGAATATGTTTTTGCTTCTCTATTTTTCTTGAGTAATGTGGTCTCTCATACTAACAAAACAATCCCTTGCTTTGTTTTGGCAAGAAAAGGTTAGTTAGGCATTATTTAGTAGCATCATCAATAAAATTGCCTAAGAACTATAGATAATAGGTACTGCTCCAGATAATTAAAATTTATTAAAAAAACAATTAAATTCTTCTATCTTTATAGAAACAGTTTATAGCATTTGTTATTTATGAATTAAAATAATTAAGAATATTTTGAATAAAGAAATTAATACAAGAGACATGTAGAAAAAATTATAAAAAGACAACAAATAAATTAAAACAATACATTATAATCAAAAAATGAAAAAAATTATAAAAAAATTAAAATAATATAAAGTGATAAAGAAAAAATTGTCTTCAAAAAAGGAAAACAACGTGTGATATATAATATTCTTTATGTCTCAAATATGATTATATAATGAGAGAAACATGTGGTCTATATTACATAAAAGAAAATATCTTTATATATTTAAAAAAAATTAAAACAATATTTTTAAGTAACTCGTTATTTTAATAAGTAATATCAAATATTCTTCACTTAGTACATCCGAATTATTTATTTCATTATTTATGTTTATTCTCTTTATTCCTTTATATATAAACTACTTCTAATTAATTCAACTAGAGAGTTTGTTAGAATTTAGTAAATAATTTTAAATTTATTTAAAAGATATTCAATCTTGAAAATTTGTAAACATGATTATTTAATTTCTTTTACCATCATACTATCAACTTCATAATTTTCTTCCTCATCCCTTCCACCCTCTTAGTTTCAGCTTAAAAGGCAGATTTGGTTATCTATTAATAATTAAGTAACTAATAATGGGAGAATATGTTGAAAAATTAAAAGTGTTGTTGAATACAATTTAGAAGAGATTAATTAAGAATACAAATTTAAAGCATATACAATGGTGCATAAAATATTTAAAAAAAAATCTTAAACGGTGTACCATACTTTAGTTTAATAATTCAACTCTAATAAAGTAATCGTGTTTATGTATAATAGGATGAATGAGAATAATGATGAAAGTTTAATTTTCCAATGTCTACACCTTGGATATAATAATAAAAAGAAAAATGTTGAAGCTAATATTTTAAGAGAAGTCATTGACTGGGAGTATCTTATTTTGCGGGTGTGGGACAATTACAGAGATGCTTTTGGACACGCACAACTACAAGCCAATGAAGACGACAAAAGTGGTCATTATGAGACACAAACCTAAAATAATGAACAACATCAATGCCATGTCCAAATCCCTACGGAACTGTCATTTATTCTTTCCATCTATCAACTCGAGGGTGCCCATTATAATTAACTCAAATTTCTCATCAATGTCCCCTTCAACTCTTTCTTGCTTCTTTGACCTAAATGACAATTTATTTTGCCATGTAGAGATCACCTTCAATACCCTTTCTCCTCTTCTACTTTTGATCTAACTCTTATACATATCATAATGCATTTTCATAAAATAAAAAGTCTCATGTAGCCTACATTCTTATCTATGGATGGATTAAGAAGATCATTCAATTAATATTATTATTTGGAGACTATTTTGCATTATGAACAGTTAAGTATTCAAGTGTGAGTTTAAGTTGAACATTGAATAAGAATGAGAAAGTTGAGCAATATATAAGAAAGAAGACCCACAAACAATGCTTTAAGGTTTTTGGTTGAAGGTGGTATCATTCTCTTGTGTGAATTTCTCATTCTTGTGAGATCTCTCTAATTTTACTCTTTCGAATTACCCAATCTTTTCTTTGAAATTGTAGATCAAATTCTCCTATTATTGTATCATCCTCATAATTTGAGTTGTAGTTAGGGTTTCAAAAGTATATTTTGATGGGTTGGGATTACCTAATTTGATAGGATAACCAAGCCACAAGTCTCAAACTAATGAACAAAGGGGTTGAATGGACTAAAGAACAAAAAAAAACTAAAAAAAATGTTTGAGTGCTAACTCCCACCAAAAGGGTACAAATCCACGTTTGTTTTGCCATATTGAATTACCTTCAAGTTGTTTTCTCATCTTACGTTTTTTTTATTTAAATGTTAAATATAACAGTTGTATTTTAATGATAATAAAACTCGTGTAGATGAGTTTCTTATATTTGGAATTCCTTTCTCATCATGTTTTTATATTTAAATCTTAAATATCAAAATTGTATTTTAATAATAATGAAAAAAGGTATATAGCTGAGATTTCTAATATATGGATAAATTAAAGAGATGCTCAAGTTAAAAATTTATAAATATCATCATTTTAAGTTCCTAGCTAATGAAGAAGGGGAAAGTGTTGTAATGTAATTGCATGATATTCGATATCCAATCAACTTTAGGCTTATTTAAATAATTTTTACGAATTAAAAAAATTATAAGTTAAAGTTAAGTTATTTATAAATTAGAATGTAAAAAAACATATTCTCTACAACATAATTTTTATCATTATACATAACTAATTTGAATTTGTTAAGAAAGTACTTCTTTTCTCTTAAAAATAGTCAAAAATATTTTCTCCAAAAAAATCCAAAAGATTAAGCATGTACTTGTCATGTACAGATAATAATGTATATTAGGAATTCTTGAATTTTGATCAATCTATATGACTAGTGGAGTAGTTTCCTGACCCGACAAGGATAAGATGTATTAATTATTAATTAAAAGGGAAATCTCTACCTGAGAAGTCCGTGAAAGTTAATTTAAGTCTTAATTGAACTCATTTTAGATTAACAAAAGAAATAAGAACTTCTTAATCTAACTAAACAACGATCATGCTCTGCATAGATCTGATACTACTCAAAACACAATCTTATTGAAAAAATAAAACTAATGGCTTCAAACAAAGGAAGCATTAGTCAATGTCATGGTAATATATTGCTATATGACAGGGCCATATGTATAATGACTGGTATATAAAGTATTCGAGATTTTGTTTGTTTGATTTTATCTTTTTAATTATATATCATGATTTTGTTTAGTTTTATCTTTTAATTATATATCATACGTTCAACAATAATAAGAAAAATACAAAAATAAGAATGAAAATGTTATCGTGTTATATGCGTATACATTTTTTAATGCAGCTTATACAACATACACATAAAGTTATTTATACATAGGATTAAGATGTAACTAACAGAAAATTGTTAAAATAGTTAAGATAAAACGATATACATTTTTTTTTCAAATGAAAAATTAATTAATTCTAAAGAATGTTTAAATCTTGATATTAGCAAATATTTCATGAACATATATGCAGATTCTTCTCTGAAATTATCTTCATAGTCCTTGTCTTCCTAAACTCAACAACGCCTCACATGAATTGTTGTTTAACATTGATGTGTTTCGTTCTCTCATGGTATATCTAATTATCAACTAGATGTATTATACTTTGACTATTGTAATGAATAGTTGCATCATCATCACAATACTAAGCTCTCCTATCATCCCCTTCAATCACAAAGTCTCATTCACCCTTTTGTAAACACAATATACTTAGTTTGGATAGTAGATAAAGCCACCATCAATTGCAAACTAGTTTTCCAACAAACTACATTCCTAAACAATGTGAAATATATCCAAAATTTGACTTTGTACTATCAACACTAAAAAGAGTTTTAGGCTGAGTTCAAGAGTGGGTAAATTGAACTTTGAATTATTTTTACAAACCAGTGAAAACGAATTGAAAGAAAGAAAAAATTTCTTCAATTAAAACAATTTACAGTGGGATATGTTATTGAACAGAACAAAATCGATCAATTGAAAATCTAAAACATTCATTTAAAATAGCTTTTAGTATAGTTCAACTCATATGCAATCAATTGAATCCAACAATCAACCAATTTACTTCAATACAAGAAAAACTCAATTTATCCACAGATTATTACCCACGGATCTGTATCCGTAGGTAAATTCAGCATTACCCACGGATTATTACCTACGAATTTGTATCTGTAGATATTACCCACAGATTTAAGTCTGTAGGTATTATCCACGGACATAGATTCGCAGATATTACCCACGGACACAGATCCGTAGGTATTACCCACGGATATTGGTCTATACGTATTACCCACGATCTATTTCCGTAGGTAATATCTACAGACCTATGTCCGTGGGTAATACCTACGGACCTATGTTCGTGAGTAATACTTAGGAACTTATATTTATGGATAAAACTACTATTATCTCTTATAAATGATGTTCATATTCATTTATTAATAATAACATTAGTAAAGGTGAATATTATTAACAATATTAATATTTTTATTGATATTATTAATATTATAACAAATATTATTGGTATTTTTAACACTTTTATTATTATTATTATTATTAAATTTGTATTATTATTATCATTAGTATTATTAATAATATTATCATTATTATTATTAATATTAATAATATTATTAATATTATTGCTAATATTATTGTTTTTATTATTATTTCTAATATTGTTAGTTATAATATTATTAAAATTATAGTTATTATTATTATCATTATTATATTTTTGTTTTTAATATTTTTAAAGTTTTTAATATTATTAATATTTATAAAAAAATATTATTAATGTTATTGATAACATTATTATTATTATTATTATTATTATTTATATTAACATTATTATTATATGTTTTTTAATATATGGAATATTATTAATACTTCTATTCATATTATTTATATTTACATTAATAATATTTTTAATA
>Ga0209489_103858_pt1:0-27500 | contig 28585 bp, 20 predicted proteins | sample SiratrowhiteBW_FD_187527 | JGI IMG/M metagenome (GOLD analysis project Ga0209489, IMG submission 187527) | Root nodule microbial communities of legume samples collected from California, USA - Siratro white BW (SPAdes) (version 2) | ecosystem: Host-associated > Plants > Roots > Nodule... | reverse complement strand
ATTTTTAACTAACAACTTCAATAATGATAATTATTAAAATAGTTACCATCACAAACACTGTTCATTGATTCTTATTAATGTGACTTGTCATAATATTACAATGTTTGATGTTGTCATAGTTACTAATAGTTCATTTATTATTATTAATATGACTTGTCATAATATATGTTTCATGTTATCATAGTTACTAATAGTTCATTTATTATTATTAATATGATTTGTCATAATATTATTATTTTTTATGTTGCCATAGTTATTATGAATGATAATATATATTGATAAAATGTTTCATTTATAAAAAATATTGTCAGAAAATGAGTTTAACAAACTGATTAAATAAAAAATTCTTTTACATTTGAATATATATTTAGTGGTAAAAGGAAAAAATTGGTGGTAATGATCTACATATTACTATAATTATAATTATTGTAATTGTTTGAGTTGATTATAAAATACAAATTTATTAATAACATATTCAAACAAAGTAAAATAAATTTAAAAAAATGATGTTGATATAAAATGAAAATTTAACCTTAATTCCTGAATTTTATTTAATCATCATATACGTATGATTTTAAACATAAGGAAGACAATAAAATAAAATATAAATAATATTTTATTAATTGTAAAAAAGAGTTAATAATGAAAAATATTAGAAATATTATTTATTAAGCATGTATCGGCTCGGCTGATACAATTGTTAACGATGGTTGTATTGGCTTGACAAACCCTAATGACTAATGAAGTGTTGTGTTGGCTTGGTTGAGTGGACTCCTTTTTGTGTCAACTTAGGTGACGTTATGCTCCCTTCTATTCATTTGTTATTCCAAATCATTGATTTTTCCTTCCAATCTCAACTTGTTGTTGACGGTAGCTTAGTTTAGTTGCAAAGAGTACTTTTGACCGATTAATTTTAAACTGTGGAGTCTTCGTGAAATCGATTAATTTTACACCTTGGAGTCTTCGTGAAATCGTTGCATTCATCTCGGTATTTGATATTAGTTTCTAAAACATGTTATTTTGAGCTTATTGTAAACCAAACTGTGAGTTTGAGTGAAAGGATCATCACACAAGTAACAAAAACCCTTATCTCTCCTTTCTGCCATATATGTAGGAGTAAGATTCTTGACAATCTTGGGTGTTGTCTTGAAATTGTCTATTTTGAAAGTGTGTGAAAGAATGGTTTTTCTCCCATTAAAGATTGTTGCAGCAAAAGAATTCGACTTTACTTGTTGAAAGAGATTGTTACTGTAGATTAGAACTGACAGTTTCATACATTTTAGCCAATGCAAACGCCCTTCTCATAGAATCTTGTTGAAGCATTCTCACCATCATTTGAATGTCCTTCTTCAATCCTCCTAGAAAACAACTCAATGTATGCTCTTCTTATAACTGTATTCAAGTAATACGAGCATCAAAATCTTCATGGTATTTTTGAACGGTGATTGTTTGAGGCAACTTCATTAAGTCAGTCATGGGATCGTCACATTCCTCATCAAATCTGTCAATCAACAAATTAGTATATCCTACCCAATCATCGATAGGAAGATTACCCACAGTCTTTATAAATGTTATATTCCATTACAATTCTTTTCCTTCAAGATGGATTAAAGTGATATTCACTTTAACATCGTTAAGTGTATTATTGATAGAAAAGCAATTTTTAATCTGGTAGATCTATTTATGAACGTTATCACCCAAAATTTTGAAAAATCAATTTTGACATAGTCTTCTATCACAATAATACTGTGAAAATGAATAAATGGGACTTCACTAACCCACTAACCCACACATCTTTTGAGTAATTCAAATTAATTTAATAATAAATGAATAAAAATTAATTTATTTTTTTAAGAACATATTAGTCTTCATGGGTTTATGACTATGTTAATTTAGTAGTAACAAACGACTTAATAGAGTACACATACAGTGTCTTAACTAATGTCCAAATAACATCAAATAATACATTTTATTTTAAGATTTATTTGAAAAATAATTATATAATTTTTTTCTTTTATAATTATGAATATTTTTAAATTTTTTACTTTGCATTCTATTTATGTTTTCAATACCAGAAAATAATATATTAATATTATGTTTACAAAGTTATTTATTGATATAATAATAATCAATAAATTGATTAATATATATATATATATATATATATATATATATATATATATATATTAAAGATGTTTAACTAACAACTTGGCATAATATTAATTATTAAAAAGATTAGCATCACAAGCACCGTTCATTGATTATTATACCGTTCATTGATTATTATTAATATGAGTTATCATAATTTTATCTAGAAATAAAAAAATCTTTGATTTATTTGTTGCTATAATTGAATTTTTAAAGAAATATTTTGGAGTACTTTTAAACCAAAGTAATATAACCAACAAAATTTGTATAATTTTATGAATCTCGAGAAATATTTTCATAAATTTTACGTTCATAGATTATTTATAATAATATTAATTATTATTCATAAAATATATAATTAATCAATTATCAAGTCTACTTTTTATGAAATAAATTAATTGAATGTTTGATCTAACATTATAAGATTAAACTAACTTAAGCATAATTTTGTTAAAATAATGTTCTAAAAATATTTATTTGACTATTGCGACAATATAGGTATATTAGTTATGTCAAAAAAATTTCTATATAAAAAAATTACAACGTTTACTATTTATTCATTGTTTATATTATATTTATTATTTATAAAATATATTTTTAAGTTATTTTATATTTTATTTTTATTTTTATTTTTATTTTATCTTGGAGTATAACTTTTTATGAGTTTATTAGTTATTTTATAATTATTTGTAGATTGTATATAATAAAATATTAAAAATATTATCTAAATTAGATTTTAAACATGAAACTAGATAAGGATTCTAACAATACAAAAAAAAAAAAAACATGTTAACTTTTCATAAGAAATCTTGTATGACTAAGGGTTGGTAAAGCTTAATAAGAGAAAGAGAGGAGACATTAGTCCTAACTTGGTACAACTCTTAATAGATCATTGATTTCTTGCAAAATCGAGACAATAAATTGGAAGAATGGACTAAGTTGATTTTCAGAATTTGAATCCAAACCAATGAAAGTTATATCATAACTTATGCATTTTCTCACATTTTGACAATTTTCATGGTTCTACCTTTATATTGTATATATTTACTACAATTCATCGTAATTTTCTCTTAAAGCTATAAGAAATGTGCTTCTCTTCTTTTAACACTCCTCTTCTTTTGCGCCTTTATTATCCCTCTCTTCTATAAAGAAAATTGATGGCCCGGTTTTCTTTTCTTGGAAACCGCAATGAAATTTCTTTAATAAAATAATTTTTAACATTATTTTTACACTACCCATTTTCTAAAAAAACAACATAATAAAATTCTTAATAGTAAATTATAAATAACAAAAGAATTAAGAATAATATATAATAAAACTGACACAAAAGTTCAACAATAACATGTTAGACTAAAGAAGCATACCTGGCAAAACGAAGACCCCTCTTTTCCTTTTTTTTTTTCCTTTTAAACATTAATGAAAATTCTTCAAGAAAGCAAATCTTTTATGACATTTAATGTATAATAACAAATGTGGTCGTTATAAACTTTCTATAAAAAAGACAAAAATATGAAAAAGGAATTTAAAAGTTCAATCGTAAAAAAAAAAATTGAAAAAGAGTTTAAAAAATCATCATACGAGCTAGTTTGACCAAATTTAAGAACTTATTACTTTTAAGAAGAATATCTGTCAATATGCAAACTAAAGAAGTTAGATATCCACTTTTAATATGTGAAAAAGAAGAAAAAAAATTAATAATAAAAAAACAAAATATTAACAACAAACAATAAATTCAATTAAAATAGACACTTCAGGGGTGTCTAAACCCTTATACACCAATAACTTTTGATACATTTCTCTCCACTACTTGTAGACCATTCCAGAATATAATTATATAACCAAACTAGCCAAAGATAGGTACACAAACTAATACTTCACCAAAATACAAAAGAAAGAGTACTAGACGATGAGCTCTAAACCCATTTAAATGAAGTGACATGATACAAGCCAAATAAGTAATTACACACAAGCCCATTACATTAGTATGCAGTCGCAATGACAGAGTATAAGGCTTGCCCTTATGACTCTCCCATGTTCCCTTTGAAGCCAAAGCTACATACATCTTCTTCATAATCCCGCCTGAGTGCACCTGCAAAACAAATGAATTTGTAGTACACTATAGACCAAGTTCATAATCCCTCTTGAAGTCTTGATGTTTTTGAAACACTCTCTCCTATGTTTCTGCTATTGTTCTCCTATCTTTCTACTACTGCTATTTAAGTTTTCACACCATAATTCAGAAAAAACTCAAAACCAAAATTTATAAAATTAAATAAAATGATATCATTCTCAACTTACATTCACCACACCTATAAAAACATCAAAATCTCTTTGCCTCCAAAATTAATAACTACTATAAAGCATAGAAATAGGTAAGTAGAGGAGAAGAAGATAGAAATTGCTAGATAGAGGATAAGAAGATAGCAATTGGTAAGAGAGAAGAAGGAAATAGTAATGATCTATGCTAACAGATAAAAGGTAAAGCAAGAAAAAAAAAGAAAACACAAAAGGCGACAGAAATGTTGTTAGGGTTTCATTATATAGGAACATATATTGAGTTCACGTGAGAAAACACTAAATAAATTTACTTAGCTTCAAAAATTTTCAAAAAAATTAATAAATAGTGTAAAATAATAAAAGATAAGATAAACAACTTTATCTTAAAATACAATTTAAATATAAAAATCTCATTAAATAATTTTTACTATAAAAAATTAATAAATAAATAGAAAACATAATATACTCATCTCAAATTAATAATATTACTAATATTAAAAGGTTTTAATCATATTTATAATATAAATGAAGAATTTATTTATATTTAAATTATATATAATATATTATATATATTCTCATAAACTTTTTGAAACAAACAAAACCATTCTTTAGTCCTTAAGATTTTCATTTTTTTAAACTAATTTTTAAATTTTATATCTCTAACCCTAGTTTAAATACACTTACCAAATTAATTACTTTCAAAATCTGAAAGATGTAATCATTTTTTTCACTTTCTATTCTCTTTTCTTATTTTAATTCTAAAAACACTATTATAATTACAAAACTATTTTTAATCTTTTATATTTGTGTTATTTATTATATTTTCATTATCAATAAATTATGTAATAATATTTAACTTAAAAAATAATTACTTCATTCAACAGTAATCAATAAATAATATTAGTTTTTTTAATATACTTCAGGCATAGAATAAATTACGTCATCATGTTAAATCAAATAAAATAACAAGTGAGGTCAATAGAAAAATAAGAAGTCATGCATATCAAATTAAAGAGGTAACCGTGTTAGCTCAACACGTGACACCCATATCAAATTTATCACGTTACACCCATATCATTTTCTTCCCCTACTTTCTCATTTTCCCCCACAAAATTTTTTCACAATCTCAGTTTCGTTTTCTTATCACTTTCCTTCAATCTAATACATGTGTTAAATGCTTGTGTTGATGATGTACGCATAGACTAAGTTTATGTTACAATTTACTTCTTTCAGTATCTAATAATTTACTAAAAATTACTTTTACCCTTAATCGCTATCCTCTTTTATGTTTTTAACATGGATTTCTTTTTGTCACTCAATGTTCAAGGATTGTTGTTTTATTTTCAACAATGTGTTATGAAATTCTACTCTTAATGCCCACTTGTTTTCTACAATATAGTTTTTTTCTTGTCCTTTAAGTATGGTAGGAGGTTTTCCCACTTTTAGTTGTCTGTTTTTTAGTAGTAATTGTATATCGACATCTAGTTATATTTATATTTTTTGGAATATTTAAATTATATTTATTGAAATACATTGATCCAGGTATGCAATTGTCCATGATATGACAACTGCGGGTCTGGGATTAAACAAGTTCTACTATGTTGTAATTAGCTACCAAAAATTGCGTGGGTTGTGTGACCCACGGAAGAAGCGTGGGCAAACCCACTCTACCACGAAGAAACCCACTCATATGAAAAAAGAAATTTCAAATAAAAAAAAATTCAATTTGTGTAGGCTAGATCCACACAATCTGTAAAAAAATATAAAAGATAAAAGAGTGGAAACAAAGTATGCGTGGGCTAGACCCACGTAAAAAGCGAAAAAAATTAAATAAAAAGAATATGTGTGGGCTAGACCCACACACAGTGAAAAAAAATTAAAATAAAAAATAAATGCATTATGTGTGGGCTATACCTACTCATAATACAAAAAAAATTAATTATAAAAATTTAATTAGAAGTAGCGTGGGCTAGACCCACACAAAATGTAATATTGAATTAATAAGTATAATAATAATCATAACATGACACAAAAACTCAATAGCGTGGGCTTTTGTATCTTTACGTGGGTTTTTGACCCACACTAAAACTAGTGTTTTTTGTAGTGTGTTAATGACTTCGCTGCAAAAGTAGTTATTATACCTATATTTTTATTTGGCATAGTATATTCTGTATTTGTCCAGTGATGTTTAAAACTTTTATTTTGTGGAAAAAGTATATTACAGATTAAGAATTATACAACCTAACAATAGCAGAATATATTCATAGGCTTTGAGGGTCTTTGAATGTACCATTTACAACATATCACACTGCATTTCAGGGCAATCTTATTTTGAGAGGATGTAATGCTTCGTTTATTTCATTGGTTCCAAAGAAGGATAATCTCTCTAATTTGAATGAGTTTAGACTAATCTCCTTAGTAGGGTGTGTTTTCAAAATTCTTTCTAAGATTTTGGCGAATAGGTTAAAGAAGGTGCTTCCTAGTGTTATTGATGTGAATCAATCCGCATTTCTTGGGGGGAGGGGTATGTTGGATAGCATTTTGGTAGCAAATGAGACTATGGACTACCTGAAGAAGGAGAAGAAAAGTGGTGTGCTGGTAAAAGTGGACTTTGAAAAGGCATATGACTCAGTGAATTGGAAGTTTCTTTATTATATGTTAGGAAGATTAGGTTTCAATGTTAAATGGATAAATTGGATCAAAACTTGTTTGGAATCGTCTTCGGTCTCTGTTTTGGTGAATGGTAGTCTAACGGAAAAGTTTAAGCCAAAGAGGGGACTCAGGTAGGGTGACCCGTTAGTGCCATTCCTCTTCATTATAGTTGCTGAGGGTCCATATGGGCTTATAAGGAAAGCTAAAAGTGCTAGTATGTTCAAAGGTGTGGAGTGGGTAGTCAGAGAGTGTAGGTTGACCTATTCCAATTCGCGGATGATACGTTTTTCTTCTGCCATCCTTCGTACCATAATGTCCTGGTTATCAAAGCTATTCTGAGATCCTTTAAGCTCGTGTCTGGGCTTAGGGTTAATTTTCATAAGAGTACGGTTAGGACTGTGGGAATCTCTAAGATAGATATAATTGTGTACTCAAAATGTCTCAATAGCCGGCAGATGAACCTTCCTTTTAAGTACTTAGGTATGGTTATTGGAGGAAATCCCAGGAGATGTAAGTTTTGGAAGCCTATTGTGAATAAAATTAGATCAAGATTATCGAGATCGAAGGATAGATTGCTTTCGATGACAGGTCGGATCTGTCTCATCAAGTCAGTTATCAGTGCTTTACCCTTGTTTTATTTCTCATTCTTCAAAGCACCAGTCAGTGTTTGTAATTAGATTAGACGTATCCAGGCTAAGTTCCTCTCAGGTTGGGGTTATGAAAGTAGAAAGATTGTTTGGGTGAAACGGAAGTCGATTTCTAGTCCAGTTGAAGTTGGTGGTTTGGGTATTAAGGATATCGGTTGTTTTAATGATGCATTGCTAGCTAAGTGGAAATGGCGGTTGGGGTGTCGGAGGAGGGCTTGTGGAGAGATATTTTAGAAGCCAGGTATGACAATTGGAGGAATATGGGTGATACTTTAGGTCTCAGAAGGAGTCTCTGTGGTGGAAGGATAATAGGTCTTCTAGTTGTATAATTGGAATTTCAGCTGGCGTAGGGAGAGGTTCAAATGTGAAAAGAACATAGAAAAACAAATGATAGCCATGACCTCTAAAGTCAAGTGGGAGGTGAGGGGTCAAGACAGGTTGGTTTGGATGGGTGAGGATCTTCAAGAGTATATTGTTAAGTCTGGATACAATATTTTGAATTATGAGGATCTAATGCAGACTTCAGAGACTTTTCAGACATTATGGTCTTTAAAAGTTGCTCCTTCATTGATAGTGTTTGCATGGAGGTTACTTTTGGATAGGTTGGCAACTTGATCCAACTTAGCCAGAAGGGGTGTTCAGTTAGGAAATGTACAATGTCCATTGTGCCTAGGAGATGCAGAAACTGCTAAACATCTTTTCAATACTTGTAAAGTGGCACGACAAGTATAGGATATGTGTGACAGGTGGGTTCGGATTGTGGCTGTTAGACATGAGTCTACACTTGTTAATTTCTAGAGCTTCTGTCTATTAAGTCAAAGGCAGGATGTTAATAGAGTGTGGAAAGCGATGTGGGTGACTATTGTTTTGGAGATATGAAATCATAAAAATAAGGTGGTATTTAAAGGTGGGCTTGTGGATGCCGAGGAAATATTTAGTCTAGCTCAGCTAAAGGGTTGGCTTTGGATTAAGTTTAAATTGAAGAGAACCACTCTTTCTTACTCGGACTGACACTTATCTCCGGTGATGTGCATACATTCTCTGGCCTAGCATTTCATGTTGTAAGGTGAGATTCGTAATTGGTAGTTTGGGAGTGGCCAGGTTTTGTAAGGTATAGTGGTAAGGGTGATGCGACCTTGCTCAATAACCCAGATGCTAGTTTCGTAAGGGGTATTTTGTTCATGTTATTCTCGGGTGGTTTAGTTTCTTGTGTGGATTGTATTTCTTTCTGTCTCCTCGTGCTTTTTGGTGTTCTCAAGAGAAATGTCTAAGTATGTCTAGAAAGGTGTTTAGGTTTTTCGGCACTTAATTCTTGATTCGGTATTGTGTATAAGGGTTAGAGCACCCCTGAAGTGTTTCCTTTTATTTATTAATTTTTTTATTAAAAAAAAAACACTTCATTTCATGTTGCTGCAGACCTAAAAGTTATGGGATATGTAATTTGGACATCATTTGGTGTTCAATGCAAATCAGGACGTGATACCCATTTTCTTGGTTAAAATTGTATATTTGTTATACTATCCGGCTTAGAAATGGCTACTTGTCGCCTTAAGTTAACCACTCTAGGATTAGGGGCGGATACTTGTCACCTGTGACCGACCGACTTGTGACCAAAAAGAGGCACTCAGCAACTCCATGACCACGCGCAACCTATGTCAAAATAGCCTGCAAAAGCTGACATAACGTAAGTAATAAGTCAAACACCAATCCTATAAATATGTGGGTAAACAAAGATAAAGGTAAGTAAAAGAAAGATAAACATTATTACCTTAAGCTCCGATAACCGAATACTTACTTGAGCGTCAGAGTGCAATTGCAGGTTCCCCGCCCATCGTAGTGACTGAGGCGAGCAACTCCAAGACCGGAAGATGAGAGACCGAAGCAGGAACGAGAAGTGGTGCTTGAAGCGGGACAACTAATGTTCGGGTGGTGTTAAGTTAACTCTGAAGGTCCCCCTAAACCTGTGTAAGAACAATTGGCGCCCACCGTGGGGACTGAAGAGTTACGTAAAAACTTGAATGGTATCAACCCACAGCCAAGTGAACGAGCAAAGACCTGACAGAATAATGGCTGGAGCAGACCCAATGGCTCTGCTATTATTATTATAGAGAGAGATGGCTGAAATAAAGCAGAAGGGAGAAGAGGAGATGCGACCAATAAGGCAGAAAAATGAGGACGACATCTACTCGCTGAGGCAGCAGAAGGAGCAGGATATGCGTATCCTCAAGCAGGAGAATGAAGAGTTGAAGAGGAAACTGTTGGGCGAAAGGGCCGACAAGACTAAGGTGATCACGATATCAGGACGCTCAAAGGTAAACACCCCCAGTCCCGAGAAAGAAGATGAAGTGTCCTACCAGACAGAAGAAACCTCAAACCTTGACGAGAGGCGTCACCTATTCGTGGATGGTATCATAAATGTTGAACTACCAGGTAAGTGGAGGGGACTGACGATTGACCGATACGATGGGTCTATGGACCCTGATGAGCATATCGATGCATACACCACTGACATCGGACTGTTCACTACTAGGGAGGCCATAATGTGTCGAGTATTTCCCAATAGCCTCAAAGGGATGGGCATTAAGTTATTTTACCAAACTTCCCCCATACTCTATTGACTCTTTCAAAACCTTGGTAAGCTTGTTCACTACACAGTTTGCCACAAGCAGACCTCACCACCTAACCTCGATCGCTCTCGTGAACATCCGACAGAGGAAGGGGGAATCCCTCCGGGCATTCATGGATGGGTTCAATCAGGTAGCACTTCAAATCCGAAACCTCAATTCTGAGGTCGCCCTCCACCACATGGTCACAGCTCTTCGACCAGGACCCTTTGCTGACAGTCTTTGCAAGAAACCTGCCATGGACATGAACGAGATGAGGGTAAGGGCATCTAAATTCATGCGCCTAGAGGAGCTAAGAGACTTTGGGGGGCAGATGAAGACAGAGCCCCAAACCCCATTACCACTTCCAGCCGGACAAAACCTGAATTAGAGATAAGCTCTTTTTTCCACCGCCACCAGCGCGACCAAGGGAAGCTAGGCTCCCAAAATTTGCAAACTATACGCCCCTTAACATTAGCCGGGGGCGAGTACTAGAGAAGACTCTCAGTGCAGATTTAATGCCCACCCCAAGAAAGGCTGCAACTCCAAGGAATGCCGACACATCAAAACACTGCCGCTTCCACCAGAACTACGAGCATACCACAGAGGAATGTTTAGCATTAAAAGATAAAATTGAAGAATTGATTCAAGCTCGTCACTTGAGGCAATTTGTGCGTAACCAGTCCAGGATGGCAAGAAGACAGAGATCCCCTGAACGAAGAGAGCCACGAGGGGAGCCGAAGAGAAGGACCGAGGAAAAGGCGAAAACACTTCGTCCAACATTATCACAACCACCAGGCCCGAGCACGCGCGTCAGAGGAGTTATCAACACAATAGCAAGAGGATTTGCCGGTGGGGGATCGTCAGCCTCGGCTAGGAAAAAACACTTAAGGGCGGTACAGTTAGTGAATGCAATATCCATGCCTATTCGATGAAGGATGCCACCAATCACATTCACCAATGCAAAGTTCAAGGGAATCAACCCATTCCAAGATGATCTTATGGTAATCATAGTTGAGATCGAGAACTTCTCGGTTATGAAGACCCTGATGGATCAAGGAAGCTCACTTGACGTGCTATATTGGAACACCTTCAAGAAATTGTGCCTTTCGGACGACGAGATACAGCCATACAAGGACCAGATCATGGGGTTCTCAGGAGAACGAGTTGACACTAGGGGTTACATTGATTTGTATACCAGGTTCGGAGAAGAAGGGGAGTCCAAGTCAAAAACCATTAAAATACGATATCTACTGGTAGACACTGATACATCGTATAATGTGCTCTTAGGAAGGCCATCATTGAACCTGCTGGGGGCGATAGTGTCAACACCCCATCTGGCCAGGAAGTTCCCCTCTCCGATAGGCGACATCATCACGGTCCACATGAATCAGAAAACAGTCTGGGAATGCTACACAGCAAGCCTTAGAATTGAGCCTCAAAACCAAGTCTCGAGGGCAGAAGGAAGAGTTTCCAAAAGCAGTTGGAATGCTTTTGAACCCCAACAAATGCGTTTTCGGAGTTGAGGGCAGAAAATTCCTCGGATTCATGCTAACCAGTAGAGGAATCGAGGCAAACCCCGACAAATGTCAGGCAATCATGGAGATGCAGAGCCTGAAGACCGTCAAAGAGGTGCAACACCTAGTTGGAAGAGTAGTCACCCTGTCGCGATTCATGCCAAAGATGGCCGAAAAGATCAGGCCCATTTTAAGTTTACTAAGAAAAGCATCCCACTTTAAGTGGGACGATCGATGTGAAGATGTCTTCATCCAATTAAAGGCATTTTTAGCTTCTCCACTAGTAATACAGAAGCCTTGCATCGACCAGCCCATCATTGTTTACCTATCGGTATCAAAGGATTCAATCAAAGCAGCCTTGGTTCAGGAGATAGAGGGAGAACAACAACCTGTATATTTTACCAATAGGACCCTGCAAGAGGCAGAGACGAGGTACCAAATGATTGAAAAAGTGGCTCTGTCCCTAGTACTCACAACAAGAAGGATGCGTGCATACTTCCAAAATCATGAGGTGATCGTAAGAACTGACTACCCGATAGCTCGAATCTTGTCCAAACCTGACCTGGCAGACGAAAGATCACATGGTCGATAGAGTTGTCGGAGTACGCAATAGGATATGAGCCGCGAGGAGCCATCAAAGCGCAAGTCTTAGCAGATTTCATAGCAGAGATGAGGCAGGAACCCTCGGAACCGAATACCATCCAGCCGGTATGGATCTTATACGTAGACGGTTCCTTGAATAGTAAAGGTCCTGGATCAGGGGTGGTATTGGAAGGACCGGGAGACCTCTTGGTAGAATAGTCCCTACACTTCGGATTCAAAACGTCTAATAATCAGACTGAGTACGAAGCCCTCATAGCAGGACTTGAATTAGCCCGAGATATGGGAGCACAAGATGTAGTTTGCAAAAGCGATTCACAGTTGACAGTGGGGCACATAACCGGGGAATTCCAGGTCAAGGATCCTTTATTGCTGAAATACTACCACAAAGTCCGAAGACTCTTACAAACTTTCTCATCCGCTAAGGTAGAACATATCAAGCGAGAACACAACGCCCGTGCTAACTTACTGTCCAAATTAGCCAACACTAAGAAGAGGAGTCACCATAGATTCTTAGTTCAGTAGACGCTAGAAGTCCCTAGCATTGACGAGAGGGAACATAGTTGTTGTGTATCAAAAACAGAAGTAGCATGGTTCAAACCAATACGACAATTCCTCTTAACTAGGCAGTGCGCAAAAAAGGAGGAACGAATGATGAGAGTGAAGAGTAGTCGGTTCATCCTGGTTGGATCAGAGTTGTACAGACGGGGATATACCAGACCATTGTTGAAATGCAATACTAATGAAGAAGCTCGATACGTCCTCAAAGAATTACACCAAGGAATATGTGGACTTCACACAGGTGCAAGAAGTACCCTCGCCAGAATTCTTAGAGCAGGCTATTACTGTCCAACTATACAGGCCGATTGCGCAGAATACTCAAAGAAGTGCGAGAAATGTCAGGAGTTCAGTAATCTCAACCACAGCGAGCCAGAGACTCTAGACAGCATCACGCCCCCATGGTCGTTCGCTATGTGGGGAATGGACATTATCGGTCCTTTTCCCCCAGGAAAAGGGCAATGCAGATTTCTTTTGGTAGGAGTCGATTATTTCACGAAGTGGATCGAGGCCAAACCACTAGCAACCATCACAGCTGCAAAAGTTAAAGGATTTGTGTGGAATAGCATTATTAGTAGGTTTGGAATACCTCACACGATCGTCTCGGACAATGGGCAACAATTCGTTGACTGCACACTGATCGCGTATTACGAAGAATTGGGCATCTGACATGTTACCAGCTCGGTAGAACATCCCCAGACCAACGGCCAGGCTGAGGCCGCCAACAAGGTCATCCTGAATGAGTTGAATAAATGACTAGGAGTAGCAAAGGGAAGATGGCCAGAGGAGCTGCCACAAGTGTTATGGGCTTATATATGCACACCACAATCAACCACAGGAGAGACCCCCTACAGCATGGTATATGGGACAAATGCAATGATTCCAGTAGAAGTGGGGGAGCCGACTATACGTCGGCAGCTAGAACGCATGGATCTCAACAACGAAAACTTAATGATCAGCCTAGACACCATCAGCAAATTAAGAGAAAGGGCCCAGATCCGGGAGCAAGCCAGCAAAGCCAGAGCAGCCCGAAGATACAACACTAAGGTGAAACCGAGAAGCTTCCACCCAGGGGATTTGGTATGGAGAATGCGCAGCGACGTAAGAAAGAACGACGACAAGTTCTCGGCTAATTGGGAGGGACCCTTCCACATCTCAGCCATTGCAGGAAAAGGCGCGTATCGTCTGGAGCATCTTTCCGGACAGGCCGTCACGAGAATGTGGAATGCTACTCATCTAAAGTTTTATTTCAGTTGATTAATTGTAGGGGCACTCTTTCCTTGACCAATGTTTTGTCCCTAAGGAGGGTTTTCGCTGGTAAGGTTTTAACGAGGCCTATAACTTGTAATTCGTAAATGAATGAGGTATTACACCGAATACTATTCGTTTTGCAGGGATTTAAGTTACCTTCCAAGTTAAAACTCGCACAACCCAAACATCACTTAAATAATAGTCACTCCATCACGGTCATCACTCCATTGTGAAGCACCTAACATCCTCTTGGAGCCATTTCACTCTATTGTGAAACTCCGACAGCTATTCCTCATCACCAACCCTATCCTAGCCTTCCTCGCCCTCCTCCTCTCCTCCAGCCGGGTCGTTATAACCCTTCTCCGCAGTAGGTGCAGGGTTGTCGGCAGCAGTAGGAATCTCCCCAATAGGTAACAGCGGTGAGGAAGGTTACTCTCAGCCAACTTGGACGGAAGCATGCCGGTCATGTTGGGCTGCTCATAAAATTTAGCGTGACCACTGCCCAACACCTCTTCGGACAAGTCCGAGGAACCCTCAGAGATCCTAGATTCCGCCCTAGCGCTTGAAGAAACACTCCCCGTAGACTCAGAAAAACAAGACAAGAATGACATCGTTACCTCTGGGTATAAAGGTGCTGCACCTAGCCACTACGAAGTATGATTGGTTGCTGGATATCGGAGGTATTCAGAAAAGCACAAAACACCCAATGATCCCAACATGCCTATTTATAGAAGAAAAACTCGTCTCCCAAGGAATCTGAACAGTGCACGATCAACTTCTCACCATTAGATCATTTAAGCTCGACTTGCAAGCAAGACACGTCATCACTAACCATAGGAAGCAAGGATGAAAAACACCATTGTCCCGCCTTCAAGGAGCGCCAAGGTTTTTTCAAAATAGTAAAGAATCAGTACCTTTTCGCCTACCAGCAGCCAGCAGGGTTAACACTAAGACCGAAACCTTTTCGTTCTCAAAGTCACCCAAGCTTGGGGGGCAAGTGTACTATCCGGCTTAGAAACGACTACTTGTCGCCTTAAGTTAACCACTCTAGGATTAGGGGCAGATACTTGTCACCTGTGACCGACCGACATGTGACCGAAAAGAGGCACTCAGCAACTCCATGACCACACGCAACCTCTGTTAAAATAGCTTGCAAAAGTTGATATAACGTAAGTTATAAGTCAAACACCAATCCTATAAATATGTGGGTAAACAAAGATAAAGGTAAGTAAAACAAAGATAAACATTATTACCTTAAGCTCCGATAACCGAATATTTACTTGAGCGTCAGAGTGCAATCGCAGGTTCCCCACCCATCGTAGTGACCGAGGCGAGCAACTCCAAGACCGGAAGACGAGAGACCGAAGCAGGAACGAGAAGTGGTGTTTGAAGAAGGACGACTACTGTTCCGGTAGTGTTAAGTCAACTCTGAAGGTCCCCCTAAACCTGTGTAAGAGCCTTTGCTATATATTTCATTTAAATAATATTTATGCCCTTCATTTTCATTAACTTTACTAGTTACTACTAGCAAGAAAAATCGGTTAAATGTTATGTTAAATAAATATGTAAATTAATCTTTATGTAAACCTCCAAAAGTTCTATAATTGTTGTTACACTCTATACTTAATATAAAATAGAGATTAGATGTACAAAATTTCACGTAACCAATAGATTATGTTTTCTTATTGCCACATTGGACACATTAAATTACAAAAACCAAATATTAATAATGAGAAAGATGTTGAATATGCATTTTCCTAAAGTTGTTTCATTCCTCGGAGACGCTGAAAATATATAACGATGCAAATAGATGCCAAAAACTTATTTATTGTTAAAGAAACACTACATATAGTAAAACAATAACATAGAACAAAGTTTAGCATTCAGAAAAGCATGTAAAGTAATTTGTTTAAAATCCATCAAGTGGTGGCGGAAAGTCATGCAAAACCATAGGACCATCACATGGTTGAGAAGAGCAATCATAATCAATAAGTTCCATAATCAATTTCTCAAACTCCAACTCACTGAGTTGATTGGTTGAACTTAATTGGCTTTGAGAGATGTTTCGCCAGCAATTGACTTGGCTTGGATGTGAGGTGGTAGCAGTAGTATTTTCCGTAGCCATGGTTAGCATAAAACCAAAGCAAGCATCATTACCACCACCTTGTTGCATGTTTCTCAACATAGCTCCATCAACCTCATTTATTGAATTTGTAAAATCCACTATCTGCATCAAATTGGGTAGATTTGGATGGGAGAAGGGAGCACTTGCCTCATTCAGATTTTGCATGAAACTATAATTACCTTTGCTTTGAGGCTTCTTCTTCAACAATTTAATTGCCTGATCACAAACCTCAATTTTGGCATCCACATGTGCACAAAAGGCCCTTAAATGATCCTCTTCCATATTTATGATACTTGGATCCCATGTTGGATACTTGATGTTGCTAATCTGTTTATACACTTTGCAAATCTCAACTTCAATCATGTTCTTCCTATTTTCAAGAAACTCTTCAATACTATAAGTCTTCTCAGGTCTCTCATTCTTTAATTGATTTTCATAGTACTCTTGAATGATGGAATGTACCTCTCTACGATTTTGAGGTGAAATCATTGGTCCAACATCACCATTATCATCATATACAATCAAACAGTGCCACCACATTTCTTGGAAAATTCAGAGATTTTCTTCATTAGTCCTTTCTTTTTTCGAATGAAAGTTGCCTTGAGAGATCTTTCGTTTGAGATAGGTTTCAAAGTTATTCTTGCACGGCCCATTTTCTAAAATAAAAACATACAACAAGAAATTTTGATAATAAACAAGAAACAACCAAAGAATTCACCAATAATATATATAGTATACAAACAGTACAAGAATTCAAATATAATAGTTCTTGCATTTGAGAAAAAGAAAGTATATAATGGTTTTTGCATTTGAGAAAAAGAAAGTATACCTGACAAAAGGAAGAACAAACAAAAAGGAGGGAATGAAATGAAAAAGTCTGAAGGAAAGAGTTGTTGATAAAGAGAGTTGATGGCCTGTTTTCTTTTCTTGCAAACGACAATGAACTTTCTTTAATAAGACAATTTTTAAGATTATTTATGCACTACCCATTTTCTAACTAAATGACATAATAAAATTTTTAATAGAAAGCTACAAATAACAAAACAATTAAGAATAATATATAATAAAAATGACACAAAAGTTCAACAATAACATGTTAGAGTAAGAGAGCATAACTGGCAAAATGAAGAACAAACTAAAGGAAGAACTGAAATGGAAAAGCCTAAGAGAGAAAGTTAATGAGAAAAAGAGAGTTAATGACCCCTGTTTTCCTTCTTTTTTCTTCCTTTTAAACATTAATCAAAATTCTTCAAGAAAATAAATCTTTTATGACATTTAATGCATAATAACAAACGTGGTTGCTATAAACTTTCTATAAATTAATTTTAAAAATTTTAAATAGATCATATAAATTCCAACATAAATATATCATTATAATCCATCAATTAATATAAATAACTTTCTATAAATTAATTTTAATTAGATCATATAAATTCTAGTACAATTAAATAATATTTAATTGTAATCCACCAATAAATATAAATAACTTGAATTTTTATGATTAACAACTAATTTTAAAAAAAATGGTTGATTGAAATCAAATCTTAATGATTAGAATATTCTTTTTCAATTTCTTTTAAGATATAGTATCAATTGTAATAAATTATTTATCTTTTATCTCTCCTAGTCTAAATCTTTATTCATGTTATTTTGTTGTATCTATTTGATCTCTCTCTTTTTTTAAAATTATATTTTTACCAATTATCTTATCATATATTTTACTTCTATTTTTAAAATTATATTTATGAGTTTATTAGTTCTTTATCATTATGGGTACGTTATACTAAATAAAATATTAAGAATATTATCCAAAAAGGATTTTAATCATGAGAATGGATAAGGACTGTAACTATACAACAAATATATTAGCTTTTTATATAAAAAAAAATCTTGTTTGACTATAAAAATATTGTATAGGCTGGTGAAGCTCAATCAGATAAAAGAGAAACACTAAGTCAATATTATTAATTAATCAATATAGTATGAAATATTTCCATTTAATCTATTGGTTATCACATCACACTTTTACTTCTTTTTTTTTTTTTTTCATGTCCTCGTACATTAGTAAATTTAGATGATAACATTTGTTACATCAAAATCTCTTTGTTTTTATGAAATTGAAAATTTAATATTCAAATTTACGAAAGTACAAAAGTTTAATAGTAATTTTGCAATTTAAAATTGACTTAATTAAATTTCAGATCCTCCATATTTGGTTTGAGTATCCAATCAATTTTTCTTTTAAATTAAGTATCTAATACATTAAACATTTTTATTGAAGTCCTAAAATAAAATAACTATATTTATTTTAGTTTAAATTCCTGGAAAGTTTTAAGATTCTTCTTTTATTTTCTTGATTTTCTTATCATCATAATTAATATGTGTTGTATGACGTGATAACATCATGTTAAGGCAAATAATGAAAGCAACTTAATACTAATTACTAGTAAATATTCAGTGTAATTCATGAGATGATTTAAAGAGATACATAAATAGTAAGATCGACAAAGGAAAAAAAAAAAGAACTTAATTTAAAATGGATAAAATGTCAATTGAAAGAAAGAATTATTTAATATTTAAAAAAAAAACACAAATAATATATTAAGGACTTAAAATTTACCCTAAATATAACATATTTTACTTTTGTCAAATCTTTACATTTTTCAAATAACAAAAAAGTAAAAGAAGTATAATTGTGAAATGCACGTTAAAAGAATTCACAAAATTTAAATTTTATTAATATACTCAAAATATAAAAAGTTTAGAAGTGAAATATATAATTTAAGTCTTATAATAATAAAAAATTTGGATAATTTAATAGGACAATATTTAAGCAAATTGATTTAGGAAATAAACAATATTTACAAGCAGATTGATTTAGTAAATATTAATAGTTAGTTCAGTTTATTAAACAAAAATCTGGCATATCTTGATATGGGTTTGAAAATTATTCTTGCATGGCCCATTTTCTGAGAAATAATATATGATAAAAAAATTTAATAATAAACAAGAAACAGCAAAAGAATTCATCATAGTATTGAATGATCCTCTTCTAACCTGATTCATCTTATTATTATAAATAGTAAGATCGACAAAGAAAAAAAAAAGAACTTAATTTAAAATGTATAAATTATCAAAAATGTCACAAAAGAATTAAGAATAATATATAATAAAAATGACACAAAAGTTCAACAATAATATGTGAGAGAAAGAAATCATACCTGGCAAAATGAAGGAACAATAAAAAAAGGAGACTTGAGATGAAAAGCCTAATGCTTTGTTTGTTTGATTGTAAGGATGGATTTGAGAGATTGGATTAGTAGATTTGAGATGAAAGTGTGTGAAAAGTGAGATTGTTTGGATTAAGAGAAAGATGGTGAAATTTGAAGTTAGAGTTTGTGAATGGTGTGATTGACATATTAAATTATTATTATTGCTATTTTATTTTGTAATTATACTATTATTATTACTATTATTATTATTATTATTTTAATTGTATAATTATTATTTTAATTGTTTTTTATCATTTTAATTAATATTTGTGATTTTATTGTTTTTTTAGTTTTTGATATTAAATTGTTAATATTCTAATTTTATAATTATCTTATTTTTATTATTATTTTATAAATTTATTATTAATATATGTTATATTTTTTTCTTAACATCTAATTCTATTTTTATAATTATATTAAATTTATTATTATTTTAATAATTTTTTAGTATTATTATTATGTTATATTATATAATTAATGTTTCTTTATTATAATATAAATATAAATATAAATAAATTTACAAAAAAAATAATTATATAAAAAATATAATATATATTTAATATAATAATTATATACGTAATTATAATAAACTTTTTTATTATATTTAATATAACTTATTTATTAGAAATATTTTATTATATTTCAAAAACTTTCTTCACAAATCTCCTTATACATGTGAAAAAGAGTTTATTTAAAATTTTATATTTGTCGATTTTCAAACTTTCAATTTGTTTTTCCTCACCCTCATCGAAACATAACCTATGAGAAAAAAAGTTAATGTTTTCATACATTTAATAGCCCTGTTGCCAACTTTTTTTTCTTTTAAACATCAATGAAAATTCTTAGAGAAAGCAAATATTTCATGACATGACATTTAATATATTTTTTTTAACAACTAAAAATGAAATTAATTAAAAGGAGTATTTTAGGAACTTCCAACCCTCTTACATAAACATGACTCATCCAATCAATCTTATAATATAATTGACAAAAAAAAGCAATGAGGTAGTCGAGAATTGTCATAACATTTAATGTATAATAACAATTGTTTGCTATACACTTTCTATAAATTAATTTTAATAGATCATATAAATTCCAATATAAATATATCATTATAACCCACCAATTAATATATAACTTGAATTTAAATGAATAATAACTAATTTTTAAATATTGCCTGATTGAAATCAAATTTAGATCAAAATACTTATAAATCCATCATTTAATAAGGCTAAGTATTTTTTTTGCACATGTTAAGTTTTCTCTTTCTACTGCATTAATTATTTCTATTTCTTTCAAGATATCATATCAAATGTAATAAATTTACAACAAAAAATAATTATATAAAAAATATAATATATGTTTAATATAATAATTATATACGTAATTATAATAAATTTTTTATTATATTTAATATAACTTATTTATTATAAATATTATTATATTTAAAAAACTTTCTTCACAAATCTCTTTATACATGTGAAAAAGAGTTTATTTAAAAAATTTTATTGTCTAATAATTTTAATTAAATTTTATATTTCTCAATTTTCAAACTTTCAATTTGTTTTTCCTCACCCTCATCCAAACATAACCTAAGAAAAAAAAGTTAATGTCTTAGTAGATTTGATAGCCCTGTTTTCATGTTTTTTTTTTCCCTTTTAAACATCAATAAAAATTCTTAAAGAAAGCAAATATTTCATGACATTCAATGTATAATATTAATTATGTTGATATACACTTTCTATAAATTAATTTTAAATATATGATATAAATTCCAATATAAATATATCATTATAACCCATCAATTAATATATATATATATATATATATATGTGTGTGTATATATATATATATATATATATATATATGTGTGTGTATATATATCTATATATATATATATATATATATATATATGTATAACTTGAATTTAAATGAATAATAACTAATTTTTAAATATTGGCTGGTTGAAATCAAATTTAGATTAAAATACTTATAAATCCATCATTTAATAAGGCTAAGTATTTTTTTCACATGTTTAGAGTTTTCTCTTTCTACTGCATTAATTATTTCTATTTCTTTCAAGATATCATATCAAATGTAATAAATTTTTTATCTTTTAATACTTCTCACTCCTCATAGATCTATCCATGTCTCTCTTCTTTCAAAATTATAAATTTACTTATTACATCATGATCACATTTCTGACTTTTATTTTTTTTCCCTTTCACGTTGTAAAATAGCCAAATTTTATTACTTAGTTGAAAGTAATATTAGGTTCAATATTAAGTTTCAAATAATTTAATATTCTATATAGTAAAGGTCTATCATTAATCATTTAAAAAATTGCAATTCTTTAGTTATTTTTTTTAAATTAATAATTTTGGAAGAATTTGGGAACAATTTTGATGACATAAGGAGATTAAATTACAATAATATGCACGAATTTAATTTATAATGAGACTTAATATTGATTTACTGTCAAAAACATTTGGAAAAAAATAGTTTAAATAGGAACAAAAGATATTGATTGATTTTGATAAAGAAGCAATCTTTATACGCAATTTGACGAGATTATTATAAAAATTACTGTAATAACAAATAGATTTGATTTTTTTTTTGTTAAACACAAATCTTGTCTCTTTATTTTGAAATACATTTACCAAACCTTATTTGTGTGGTGCCACAACAATTTTCAATTTTGAATTAATTTTAATTAAATATGTCAACCATTGCAAAATATTTTTATCTAGGAATAAAAAAATCTTTAATTTATTTGTTGCTATAATTAAATTTCTAAAGAAATATCTTGGAGTACTTTTAAACCAAAGTAATATAACCAACAAAACTTGTATAATTCTATGAATCTCCAGAAATATTTTCATAATTTTTACCTTCATAGATTATTTATAATAATAATTATTATTATTCGTAAAATATATAATTAATCAATTATCAAGTCTACTTTTTATGAAATAAAATTAATTTTAATGTTTGATCTAACATTATAAGATTAAACTAATTTAATCATAATTTTGTTAAAAAAAACATTCTAAGAATATTTATTTGATTATTGCGACAATATAGGTATATTAGTTATGTTAAAAAATTGTCTATATAAAAAATTATCGGGTTGACTATTCATTGTTTACATTACATTTATTATTTATAAAATATTTTTTTAAGTTTTTTTATATATTTTTTTTCATTTTACCTTGGAGTATAACTTTTTATGAATATATTAGTTATTTTATGATTATTTGTAGATTGTATAGAATCAAATATTAAAAATATTATCTAAATAGGATTTTAAACATGAAATTGGATAAGGATTCTAACCATATACAAACATGTTAGCTTTCCATAAGAAATCTTGTATAACTAAAGGTTGGTGAAGCTTAATAAGATAAAAAGAGGAGACAATAAACTCAAGATATCATTCTTCATTATAAGAAATGTTTCATTCAAGGACACTAGTGTCACACGATATGACTTTCTCTCTTCTACCACTAATTTTCTACAATTTCGCTTTGTTTTTTATTTCAAAAGCTAAATATTTTCAAAATCATTTAATATTATAAGAACTTTATTAGGTTGTATTGTGGTTAGGCTAAGAAGGAATTTGGCTTTTTTCGATAACAAAGCACATTGGAAAAATAGAAAAATTAGATCAATTTATGAATTCATCACATTCTACAATCATAAAATCCATATTTAGACCAATATCACCTTATCTCTCACGTTCTTTTATTTTTAAAATTTTTCCTTTTACTAATAAAATATACAACATGAACCACAACAATTCATTGAAGTTGACATCTCTGCTTACTATCAATTCAACTGTCAAGGGTTGATAGATTCTGTATCCTTTTGGTGTTGTTGTTATATCCTATTAGAATCCCAACTTCAACCGTAGAGGGGTAGGCTAAGTATGTTTGCATGTTTTCCGAGAAGCTTTTGCCATTCATCTTTATTGACATTAATTTAATGCTAGTTGTATCGAAGACTTCACAAGTTTTATCTTTGAGCACAATAGCATAGCCTTTCTCCAAAAGTTGTCCAACGCTTAACAAAATTTGAACAATCTCAGGAACATACAAAACATCTGAGATAGTTCTTGTTCCTGAGCTAGTGTTAATGACAATATCACCTAAGCCTTTAACCTCAATATAGTCTCCATTTCCAATTTTGACATTTGAGTAGTATGTTTCGTCCAAATTCACAAACATACCTTTATCATAGGTCATATGATGAGTATATCTGTTGTCAATCAACCATGCTTCACTAGTGATATTATTAGCAAAGCAAGTAGCCACAAAAAGATGCTCCTCCTTCTCGTCATCGGTCTCTTGAGCAATTTGCGTCCCTAATTGCTTTCTTTTACATACCTTCTCCATATGACCCTTTTGATTGTGTTAAGTGGGTTTTCAAGACTAAACTCAATGAGAATGAAGAGGTAAGCAAGTACAGGGCAAGACTAGTAGCAAAGGGTTATGCATAATAGTACAGAGCTAAACTTGACACCATCTATTAATACTTGCTTTAGCAACACAAAATAACTGGGATACTTATCAGCTAGATGTGAAGAGTGCATTTCTTTATGGTGAACTCAATGAAGAAATACTTGTGCAATAGCCATCGGGATATGAGAAGAAAGGTGGAGAAGACAAAGTTTACAAGTTAAGAAAGGCATTGTATAGCTTCAAGCAAGCACCAATGGCATGGTATAGCAAGATAAAGGCTTATTTTGTTCAAGCTGGTTTTGAAAGGTGTTTATGTGAACACACACAGTTCACAAAGTTGAAGGAAGGAGGTTAAATTTTAATAGTAAGCCTTTATGTTGATGGTTTAATATATACTAGAAATGATAAAAGTATGTGTCATGACTTGAATTCAATGATGTTGGAGTTTGACATGTCTTATTTGGAAAAACTAAGATACTTTCTTGGAGCTGAGGTGATAGAAAATTCAGATGGAATTTTTGTGTGTCAGACAAATTATGCACGTGAAATTTTAACAAGGTTTGGAATGGATAAAAGCAATTCAATGTAGAATCCCCTAGTCCCATACACAAAGTTGACAAAAGATAGATTTGTAACCATAGTTGATGAAACTTTGTTTAAACAGGTGGTTGGTAGTCTGATGTACTTGACTGCAACTACTTTGTCACAAACAAGAAAGGAGTACTCTGATTCAATGTGACAATAATTTTACCATAAAGTTGTCTAAAAATTCAATTTTTCACGAAAGTAGCAAAACACATTGATATAAGGTTCTACTTTCTCAGAGACCTAACAAAAGATAAAGTTATGGAGTTGAGTTACTGTAATTCTCAAGATCAGGTTGCCGACATAATAATAAAGTCTTTCAAGTTAGAACAATTTTTGAAGTTACTAAGTATGTCAGGAATAGTTGATGTTTCAGTAGTAAACTAAAAATCATATCAACATCTAGTTTAAGGAAGGAAATACAATACTTACTTAGTTTATTTTTCTTTTCTTGAATTTCATTTACTATTTATGGTTTTCTACTTCTTAAGAATATTAAGATAGAGGTTAGTTAACTTATTTTTACTTAGTCACCACCCAGATTAGGTAATGTAAACGTGAGTTAGTTTCTTTTTCGTTCTTGAAAACAACTATAAAGTCAATAGGAATTACATAAAGTTTTTGAAAACGGCTACAAAGCTAATAGGAATTATAGAAAGTGCATATCTGTATATTTGTGTGCATCTTTGTTTTACAATTCAATAAAAAAATATAAGCTTTTAAAAATATTAAACTACAAATTATATATATATATATATATATATATATATATATATATATATATATATATATATATCAAACAATTAAAAATGTTCTTTTAAGTATTATTTCACCTCTTACATATTTATAAAAACACTTACACTTTTGTATGGTGGAGTTTAGATAATTTACGTTACATGCTAAAGAAAGATAATATGATATTGTTGATGGTAAAGATACATCTTTATATAACTATATAACTGTTGAATACTCATTTTTAATTAATTTATTTTATACTTATATTTTCACATGATGGTAAGAACTATGGTTATATTGAATTTATTTCAATATAACATGGTCAGATAGAGTCTACCAAATGTACATCAATAGTGTTGTTATAACATTCTAAACTAAGCTTGAAAATATTGGTGGAAGACTCTATAAGAAAAAGTAAAAAATCTTCAAATGATCAGCATACAAGTTAAGAAACAATAGAGAAATCTAAATATACATCCATGACTTACTAAGTATATTTATTTGAACCATAAATTTTGTATTTAGAGTAGAAAGTATATCATAGATAATCTTTTTAGATAACTTGCCAAGTTCATCTTCTATTTTAGAGTCTAGATACTATATTCTATGGGGTAAAAATAATGTGAGTTGGGTGCATAGAGGTGTCGATAAAGAAGGAGAAGGGATCTTAATTATGTGAGATACTCAACAATTTAAATGCAATAAGTTAGTGGAGGGGAAAGGTTTTGTTATGATAGTTGGGCACTCTATGGGGGGCTACGAACTGTGTGAATGTTGCTATCATGAATGTTTATGCCACATGTTCTAATAGTGAAATTTTTTTACTATGGAGAGACATAGAGCATATTAAATCTAACAAGAATTGCTCAGTTTGGTGTGTGCTAGGAGATTTCAACTCAGTGAGATTTTAGTGTGAAAGGAGTGGTATTAGGAGGGAATCAACTTGCAGAACTGAGATGGATAAGTTCAATGACTTCATTCAGAATTGTGAATTATTAGATATACCAGCAGCTGGGAGGAAGTATACGTGGTATCGTCCTAATGGCATGGCTAAGAGCATAATTGATAGGATCCTTGTCTCAGAGGCGTGGTTGCAACTGTGGCCTGAATCTAAACAGTTTATTATGAGTAGATCAGTGTCTGATCATTGTGTTATAGTGGTGAAGAATAGTATAGTTAACTGCGGGCTGAAACCATTTAGAACCCTCGATGTGTGGCAGCAGACAAAAGGTTTTAAGGAGGTTGTTAGGAATTCATGTATGACTCCATTAAGAGATGGTAATATCATGGTAAATTTAAAGCTGAAACTTAAGTGGCTGGAAACAAATCTCAAGATATGGAACCTGGAAGTATTTAATAAGTCAAAAGTGAGGAAGAAATAGGTGGTTAGTGAAATATTGATAAGAAGAATGATGAAGGGTGTCAATACCCGATTTTGTCCGGGTAAAAATATACCGTTTTGTTTTCAATTTTGTAGATGCTTTAATCACAAAAGTAAATAAATTTGTTTTTAAATTAAATTGATTGAATTTTCTTATTAAAAGAGAGAAAGAGAATATGAAATGTGTGGATATTTAAAATTAATTAAAGAATTAAAAAAATAATAATAAAATCAGATTTTGCTCGCCACGTGGCAAGCTAGGAGTGGAGAGTTTTGCTCACCACGTGGCAAGCTAGGAATGGAGAGGATTTGTGAGTAGAATGGGTTGGCACATGGGAGAGAGAAAAGAAAAAAACGGAAATCGGTTGGCACATGAAAGAGAAAAGGTTGATAAAAGAGAAGGAGGGGGAGCGAAAAAAAAAGGAAGAGGAAGTGGGGAATTGAATTGAGAGTTTTTCGGAGGGGAGAGGGAATGAAAAATTGAAAGTGGAGAGAATCTGTGAGTGAGAGACTAAGAGGAGATTGGAATATTCATCACAAAGCTTAATAGTGGAAGAAAAGCAAGCTTCAAGCTTCGAAGCTCGCCGGAAAATTTGAGTGCCTCGTCGGAGTTGCCCCGGACCACCCTCATTCGACCTCCTCTAGGCGTCAAGAGGTAGATCTCTTCTTCCTCATCTCATTGCCGCATA
>Ga0209489_103857_pt1 | contig 28595 bp, 9 predicted proteins | sample SiratrowhiteBW_FD_187527 | JGI IMG/M metagenome (GOLD analysis project Ga0209489, IMG submission 187527) | Root nodule microbial communities of legume samples collected from California, USA - Siratro white BW (SPAdes) (version 2) | ecosystem: Host-associated > Plants > Roots > Nodule | place: USA... | reverse complement strand
AAATATGGTTTCCAAAATATAAATTTCAATATAGATTGTTTGTAGAGATTTCAAAAAAACTTATTTAAGCATCATTTTTTGAAATTTTTAGTGGTGTGGGGGAAGATAAAATTAGAAAATTGTGAAACATTACTTGGCAGTTGTCATTTCTAGTGGAAAGGCTTTAGTCCTTTAAAGGGATCAAATACCTGGAAATTTCAAACATGTCATTTCATTTTGGAATTTGGTAGCCTTCTTCTTCACCACACAAAGACTTAAATGAGAAAATTCCGAAAATTTAAGAACATTAAATTCTGTATTCGAAATAGTACACGTACTTTTTTTAAAGAGCTCTTCTATTTTCTGTTTATAGAACATTAAAAAGATAAAAAAGAAAAAGCCATCACATGGAAACCTGTGATAAATATTTTTTATTTGTAAATAACTTTTCATATAATTGGATTTGAGAGAAATTTTTGACATCTCCAATAACTATTTTACCGGACCCTTGCCAGCCTCATACATCCACAACTTTCACGGAATGATGAATGCCAATGACAACCAAACTGGTTTGAAATATTTGGGTAATGATAGTTCTTATACGGATTCAATAGTGATTGTAATGAAAGGGCAGTGCATGGAGCTGGAGAGGATATTGACTGTTTTCACAACCATTGATTTATCAAACAACATGTTTGAAGGAGAAGTTCCGGAAGTCATTGGAGAGTTGCATTCTCTCATAGGGCTTAACCTTTCACACAACAGAATCAGTGGTAGCATCCCACTTACAGTTGGTAATTTAAGGAATTTGGAATGGTTGGACCTCTCATGGAACGAGTTGAAGGGTGAGATTCCGATGGCTTTGACAAAGTTGAATTTTCTGGAGGTCTTGAACCTTTCAGAAAACCAGTTTGAGGGAGTGATACCTAGAGGTGGACAGTTTGACACATTTGAAAATGATTCCTATGCAGGAAATCCAATGTTATGTGGAAAACCTTTGTCAAAAGCCTGCAATGAGGATAAAGAAAGGGAAGCACCTTCAAGAGTTGATGAAGAAGAATCAGGATTTGGGTGGAAAGGCGTTGCAGTGGGGTATGGATTTGGGATGATGTTTGGAATAATATTGGGTTGTAATGTGTTCTTCGCTGGAAAACCCCAATGGCTTGCAAGACTTGTTGAAACTGTGTTAAATGTGAGACTAGTAAGAACAAACAACAGAAACCATGCAAATCGTTGGGGAAGGAATTAGTGCTGTTTTAGTTTACTGTGGTTCTTTTTGTTTGTGCCTTTATGTCTCTTGTAATTTTAACTTCTCTCTACTCTATCTTTAAGTGATCAATTTCATGTTGTTAAATTTGCAAATAATAAAGAATTGTTATGAATGCTTAACATGACGTAAAATGTAAAACCTGCGTAAGCTTCATGATAAAATCTGACATTCGACAAGATTAATGCAGAATTGTCTGAAGCTTGTATTTTGGACTTACTTAGCATGCTTGAATTTTGTTTCTTCTATTTGATAAAAGATGAATAAGTTCACTCGTGATAGACTACTTACTAGTAAATACATTTTTAATTTTTAAGTTTTAAGCTTATAAATTAGTTTATTACTTCAAAAGTGTTTGGTAAATAAATTTGATAGGTTAGTTAATAATGTAAGATGATATAAATAGACATTACCATATAAGTTTTATTATATAAATACAATTTATATATTTTAAATAAAGATACATTGTTATATAATTATGATTTTTAGTTTTCTTAGAAACAATTAAGAAAAAATGTGTGATATACATAGCTCATCTATACAAAGAAATCGATTAATCAAGAATAGATATTTTTGTCACTTTTAAATTGAAAGTAAACAATAATAGATAAAAATATATTATGAAGAAAGAGGAAATAATATGTGTAACACCCCAAAAATAACATGCATAAAGCTAAACGTTCTACTAATCATTATTAAGATTCATCAACATACAGTAATCCTTTAAACTAAAATATTTAAAAATTCTACCTTCAGAATTCTACTAAAAATATAATTATAAAATATCTCCCAATTTTTTTTTTCAAATTTAGCTTATGCCTAAAAACACCACTCATTCCAAATGATCCTCCACAGACCCATCTGCAACGCCATCCGCTCCCATGTCAAAAACACGATCATTGCAGACATATATCAAAAACACAAGTACAACAAAACAAAGGGTAAGCTAACCAAATTTTTAATAATACTTTGAGTATTTCAATTCAAACACAAATATTAACACCGCTCAAGTCTTTCATTCAGTTACATGCACTAACACAATATAAGACACTGACACACTTCAAACTTAACTCTACTTCCGGAAGACTCGTGCATTGAATAGACCTCGAGATATGAACTTGTCATACATCTCTACACTGTGAACCCACACAACCTCCACACAAATGAATCATCAATCATGTATGACAAGGTTAGTCTCCCTGAGACTTTCCTGACCAGCTATATTTCAAGCTGCAATCACCCAGTTTAGACCTCCTTCGACTTCACCACCTAGTAATAATCGTCTATTTGATTCATACTACTAGTAGAGTCAAGATATCAATCGTTCACCAGATCCTTAGACAATGCACTTCCTTAGAAAACACTATGCCTAGGCCTTGACCAACTTCATCAATACTCTATCAATATCACATCATAACATATATTTATACTAATTCATTCATTAAATTCTCAATCTCAAAAAATGAAAGAAATTCCTAAATTATCAATATAATTAAATTTGAATTACCAATTAATCTATCTTGTTAAATCTATGCATTGCATTACCAAAGAATCAATCAATCAAAACAGAAAGCCTAATTTTTTTTTTTTATTTTGGGATTTAGCTTGAGCGAAAATTTCTAGCTTGAGCGAGAATCCCTCTCGCTTGAGCGAGAATCCTTCTCGCTTGAGCGAAATTGGTCCAGAGAGCAAGGGTCATTTTCGCCTTGGCGACCATACCCTCGCCTGGGCGAAAATACTTTCTCGCCTGGGCAAAATTGGTCCCGAGAGCAGCTCTCAGGTTTCCAAGCGACTTCGCCTAGGCGAGATTGCCTAGCCTGAGCGAAGAATACAGAAAAACCAGCAGTATCCACTACATCAGAGTTATCATGCATGCATGAGATTACTAAATTCGGTGAAAATCAAGCCACATACACGATGAATGATCTACCCTTGCACAAATTATCTATTCAACAGATCAACATACCATCAATTTTCACACATCTATCTCATATACATGCAACATTCAATTCAACATTAATCCAACATTTCAGACCTGCAGAAAACTTTACCAGATACAAATTATACAACTACTAACTTCTCTATTCAAGACTTAAATTTATAAACCAAACAAGCACTAAGGTTAGCTTCCCTTACCTGAATTGCAGTCGAAATTTTCTATAATAATTCCAATAGCCTAAGGTCCTCAAGAACTCGAATCTGCATCAAAGGACCTCTGATCAACGATCAGACTAACAGACTACGAAGCTGAGCTCATAGAGGCACCCTCTGATGGCTCAGAGGCCACATGCAAGCTCAGTAAGTAGAGGAAAGTGAAAAACTAAAACTGACTCTAAGGGAAGGGGCAGAAAACGAACTTACTCTATTGGAGATTCTCATCGGATAGACTTGCTCTGTTCTCCGCCATGAAACTGATGGAAGACAGACGCAAAAGGTCAGAGGTTTTAGAGAGATAGTAGCTCAAGTGGGAATGAGACTTGATTACTAACTTTTCCTATAAATTTCCTATAAATAATCAAATGCTCAATATGATCTTGAGGGATCAATATAATATAATTTATGATGATGAATCATTCATATTCTCATTGGAAAATAATGATACATTCAATGGAAAATAAAGACAAAGATTAATTACTAGTAGGTATTAAAGGATACATAGTCTTGATTAATATAGAATGTAGAAGGTCTTAGGTATTATTTAGGTATTTTTCAGAAATGTAATTGGAGATGCATTTTGACATAAAATTGACTTTTCTCTTTGATAAATTTATGGTATCTTTTCTCATTGATAAATTTATGGTATCAGATGTAATTGGAGATGCATTTTGAAATAAAATTGACTTTTCTCATGGTATTTATGGTATCAGATGTAATTGAAGATGCATTTTGAAATAAAATTGACTTTTCTCTTTGATAAAAGTATGGATGTAATTGGAGATGCATTTTGAAATAAAATTGACTTTTCTCTTTGATAAAAGTATGGTATCAGAGCTTGGTTCTTTAAACCCGTAAAAAATCGAGTAACATTCCTGTAAAAAATCGTAACATTTCTTTCACCCTGTCAAATCTGTAAAATATTGAGTAACATTCAATGTTTTTGTTATCCAAGAAAGAACTATAACATTGCACCTTTCCCATGCTTCAAAAGAAAGATAACATTGCACCTTTCCCATGCTTCAAAAAGAGGACTACCATTTTCTGGTTTTAGGATACTTCCATCAACAAATTTTAGTTTATTCTTTGACAACAATGTATGTATAATATTTATACTCCATGTATGATAATTGTTTTCATTAAGAGGTAGAGAAACTACTGGACTTTCTCCAAGATGGAAATAATATGGGCTGATAGGATTTTAACTCATATCAATACCTGATAGGATTTTAACTCATATCAATCCTTAACTGTGTAGAATCCATATTTTCTTTAAATCAAGAAATTCAAAATTCATAAAAAAGAAAAAACAAGAACAGCAGCAGAAGCAGAGCATGCCTTAGCCTGCTCTCCCTTGAGAAATAAAATAACATGGAAAAGAGAGAAAAAGGGGTTAGGGTTGGGGATTTGTGAATGACATCGACAAAGAAGATCACTCCGATGGTGAGGCGTTCGAAGTGGTCGAAGTGGACGAGATTGTGGCTTTGGAGTCGAAGACGATAAAGCATATGATAGAGGATGATTGCACCGACAACGGGATCCCTCTTCCCAACATCACAAGCATGTTGAGGCCAACAACGCCTATGAAAAGCTTACAGGCTTGGGTTGATCTATTTCTTTTATATCACTTGGGTTGATCTTGGGTTGATCTATTTCTTTTATATCACTTCTATGTATTTTTGTGCATTTCTATTTAGTGTATTTTACAATGGTGATAACCCCTATATATAAGGGTTTTGGGTTTATCTATTTCTTTTATATCACTTCTATGTATTTTTTTGCATTTCTGTTTAGTGTATTTTACAATGGTGATAACCCCTATATATAAGGGTTTTTAGTTTTTTTTTTCTTTGTAACTACTCCAGTAATAATAATTTATTTACAACTTAATACCCTCCCCTCAAGCTGGTTAAGGATTTTGTAAATACATGAAAAGAAAACTACAAGAAGATGAATCATTCATATTCTCATACTAATAAAGACAACACTAATGAAGATTAATTACTAGTGGATATTAAAGGATACATAATCATGATTAATATAGAATGTAGAAGGTCTTAGGTATTTTTCTGAAATGTAATGGGAGATGCATTTTGAAATAAAATTGAGTTTTCTCTTTGATAAATTTATGGTGTTCTGATTTACAAGAACCCAAATATGATCTTATCAGGATATCCTGTGGCATCAACTCCATGACTTATCACTCACCTTCTAATCTTTATTGATCCTTTTCCCAATATCAAGATGGTCCTTTCCCCATATTTTTTTCTCATCAATACATCAACTATTTGATATTCAGATCTTATAGGCAGTAGGTGGAGAAATTCAGTTTGAATCTTCTCCTGTACAACATGACAGTTAATCTCAATGTGCTTTGTGCGCTCATAAAGCTAGGATTATATGCAATATGAAGAGCTAACTGATTGTCACAATATAGAGCAACTGAAGCAATGCTTTGGATGTTTAGGTCATCAAGTATATATTTGATGAACTGGATTCCACATGTAGTAGTTAGTATATATTTGATGAACTGGATTCCACATGTAGTAGTTGCTAGGGATATGTATTCAGCCTCTGATGATGATATAGATAAACACATGAAAATTTTGAGAAGTTCATCCGTGGATTATCTAAACACTTATAACACCTATTTTTTGAATGTATATTGGCAGAAGTGCAATATTTAAGGTTATACATTTTTGGGACAATAATTTCCATATTGTGACACTTAGGATTAGGATATTAAATGTTGTATATCCTATTTCTTGTTTTTTATATTAAAGTCAGAAAGTTTACTGTATTAAGTATGATGTCTTAATAAAATATGATAGGTGGAATCATTGATTTTTTTTTTCTGAAATTACATATTAATTTTAAATTTTGGACTTTTTTTAGGATAAACTTTTGAATGACTTAAATGAATTTTTTTTGTGATGTTCTGTGTGATTATTGAAAGAGACTGAGTAAGAGCGATATACCTATTAGAAATGAATTTTTCTTAAGTCTTTTCATCCAATTCACTTGGTCCGTAGTTTCATATTTATGACACTATATTACATGTTCCTTTTTTTAGAGAAGCATTAGGAATTGGAACCATGTAAAAGTAATATTTATGAAATTAATCAATATATTTCATAACTACGAATTTATTAATTAAAAGGAACATCAAATGTCTTACGTTTATATATGATTTTTTTTTTTTAATCTTTCATCAGACTCAATCTTAGTGTAGTATGATAGTGTAGTAGTCATCTGTTCAATCTCAATTATGATATTCTTGATTCAATCTTGACTAAAATGTTGTCAATAGTTGACAATACTCATTTTTCGTTAAAGTGAATAAGAATCTCTTAAACAAAGTTATTAAAATAATTTGTTAGTTAATGTAAGTTAGAGTTTACTTAATGTTGATAAGGATATTTTTGGATTGACACTGTCGAAAATCAAATTTAATATATTTAAATTTCTTTGAAATTGTAAGATTCTCAACGCCCTTTTCTTTTTCACTTTTTTATGATGCTTACTCAATGGCAAAAGCACTTATCTATCAGTTTTAACACTGACCTAGCTTCTCATTTCAGTGACAATATGGGAAGCAAAACAGCATACATAACACGAGATGCAAACGCCAACAACACCAGCATTTGATCAGAGGCTACCATTATTCAACTAGTTAATCACCAATGGTCCAAGTCATGTCATTCTCAAAGATCCAATGGCACACCTCAATTAGCCCCGGACCCGACCCGAGGGCCAAGAAAGCCCCATGAGAGGGGCTCCAAGCTGACGTGTCCAAGTGACAGATGGCAACACCACGGTTGATCTTGCTCTTGCTTTTCGGGTCCAACAAATCCGCTTCGTAGACCCGAACCTTTGGAACCGAATGGCAGTAATAAAGCAAATAAGGAAACAGACTCTGGTGACAAGAAACTGATTCAGTAACTCTCCCACCGTTCATCCCATTCACCCTACCCACCATCACATTCCCCTTCGAACCCTTCACGTTCTCTGTGGTTCGAACCACCACGTTGGAACCCAACACCTCTGTGGCGAAGTCCACCATGTCCTCGATGGACCCCACGCACCTCTTCCTCTCACCTGGGCTCGGTGCTCTCTCGCACTCCCTCACTGAATCCATCACAATCTTCTCCAAACTCCAACCGACACCAAAAACCCGGTTCAACCCACTAACGGTAAACGGTAACTTAGACAAAATCACCCGGGGCAAAAACGACCTTTCAGGCATTTTATCTCTAATATCCGGCATAGCCATCACCGTTCCTTCTTTGAGCATAAACTCCCGAAAAAACTTACCCTCCTCAACCCAATTATTTACCATTATGCCACTTAAACTCTCGTTTTTGTAACTCGCAAATGTTCTAACGCCCTGTTTGGCATACTCAGCGAAAGAGGAGTTGATGCGGTAGCCAGAGAACCCAAACCTCTGTTTCTCACCACCCTTTCCATACCCAATGAACTTATCCGAGTTGCTATTATCTGATTTATCATACCCCGTGAAATCCACGTCAGCACCGTTAGATTCTTTTCCGTAATTCTGAAACGAGTCACTCCCGCCGTTGGATTCAACCCTGTAAGTAACGAACCTATCAACGGCGCCGTCACCACCGTCACCGTAGCTCTCGAACGTGTTCGTTGGATTGTTACCGTGGTTAGCGTAGTTCTTAAATGTGTCGTTCACTCTAACGCCGTCTTTGCCGTAGCTCGAGAATCCGGTTAGGGTGGGGTTGGAGCTCGTGCCGTAGTTTTGGAACGAGTTTTCCGTCTCGTTGCCGCGTTTTCCGTAACCGGCGAACGATTGTTCGCCGCCGTTACCGTTCTCGGTGTATGCGGCGAAGGATTGGGTTCTTTTTATGGCATCGTCGGAGTAGGAGGCGAATTCGAGGTCGTCAAAGCCGTTGACCGGTTCGGCGTAGTTTTTGTAAGTGGAGGTGCCGGCGGTGGCACCGCCGCCGTAGCTTCGGAATGTGTCGTTGATGATGTTCCCGAAGGAGCCGTAGGTTATGAAATCGTCGCTGTGGTTTGCGGAGGATTTGCTGTATTGGCGGAAGTCGTTTTGGGGGCCGTTTTCGCGCTGGTTGTCGGAGTAGTTCTTGAACGAGTTGAGTCCGCCGACTCGACTCGTTCCGTAGTTGGAGAAGTTTCTGTTGTTGTAGACAGCAAATTTGGCGTCTCTGCTGGTGCGTTCGGGGGAGAGAGAGAGGGGTTTGGAATAACAGAGTAAGCGTGCGGCGGAGCAGAAGCGTGGGAGATGGGCGGAGAGGGTGTTGTTGGCGGCAAGTTTGGCGAAGGTGGCGGTTTCCGGTGCGGTGAGTGGAGAGGCCTTGGAGAGAAGAAAGTGTGGCTTTGGTGATTTGTTGGTGATTTTGTTGTCCCAGTAACGAGTTAAGAAAGCCTTTGGGGAGAAAGGATTTTCGTTTTTGTCTCCGGCATTGCCAACCTGCAATATTGATATTAGTGTTGGATAATGAGTATGAATGATAGAAATATATAAATAGAATTTGGCATTTTGTTAATAGAGATTTAAAAGAGCTGAGTAAGTAGCGTTGGAAGAAAATGGAGGAAAAGAAAGGTGATTACAGTGAGAGATGAAAGGAGGAGAAGGAGAAAGATGCGGGTGATCATGTCTATGGACAGTGACAGAGAATTGTGAGTGACAGTGGTGATAGAGGATTTTGTGTTGTTGACTTATACTACTTAGCGGCGGCTAAACAGTGTCTCTGACACACACGTTCTCATGGCGGCTGAAAACAAGAACCAGCGCTCCATACCCATGGGACCTTGCATTTTACACTTCTTTTACTGGTACTTTTTTTCGCTATTTTTTCTAAAGGAATTTTTTTTGAAATAAATGATTTAGAAATTATTTTTTAAAATTTATTTAATAAATTTTAAATTTTAGAAAAACCACTATCTTAACACGTTCTAAAAACTAAATTTTAAAATGTTAAGCATTTTAATACTTCTCGAAATTTAATTTGAAATTTGTTAAAATTTAACACTCGCATGAAATTTGTTATAATTTGAAGCTTTATTATGAGTTGATAATGGCGGCTAGTGACACTGCTACGTGGTACATGAACTTTAATATAAAAGCATAATAAATCTGACTCGACTACCAATAACTTTTTCTAAATTGTTATTCTGAAAATATTTTTTGTTAGTAAATGAAAAATTTATTAATATTGGGCTAAATATATTTAAATTTGGAAAATTGGTGAACCAATGTTATTAAAGTTTTACAATCACTTTATCTACAAAATAAATCATATTAGAAAAGAAATAAAATGTGTTAAAGGTCCCATAATGTTAGTTTCAGCAGTAAATAATAATTAGTAACAATAAAAAAAGCTCTATAAGAATGAAAAGTGGATTTAAGCTTATCTTGTTAACCTTAATAGTGAAATGAAACAATTGTATAATTGTATTGTTAATCCACGAAGGAGGAGGCAGGGTATTCCCGCTTTGGACAATTGCTTTCTGCACCCTTTAATTTGAACCTGCAGGTCCATATTATTTAACTTTTTTTTAAAATTAATTTTTGGACTATTTATTCTGGAATTTTTTTTGAAATACACTTTCCATATTTATGAAATATATTTTGGAACATTTTGATAAAATTTTTGAAATAAAATTTTCAAAAACACGTAAAATACATTGTGGAACAAGTTTTCTATAATATGTATCATCTTTCGGAAAGCATTTTTTTCATATATGAGTTCTAAAACAAACTTTTCTGAACACATGAAATGTGTTTGTGAAAAAGCTTTCCAAAACAAATGAGTTTTCTGAAACGAGATCTCTTTAGTGTTCTCTTTCTTTTCTTTATTTTTTTATTTTCTTCTTCTTTTGTGACAGTAATTGTACACAGCGACAGTAGTGGTGATGAGCCGTAATGAGGTGCAACGAAGAAGATGAGATGAGTTAATTCGGTCATTTCGTCCAATATAGGGGTGCAGGTTAAAAAAATGGGGGCGAAAGAAGTAATTTCAACCGCTTTGTTGTGTTTGGGTCATCAATTATGGCTCAAGCCCATGATTTGCTTTTGCTAAATAAATTAAAGAATACCAAAATTAAGCAAAACAAAAGGAAAAAGAAAAACGCGCGATGTGACATGTTTGAAGAGCTTAGCTCCACATACTGATAATAATAATAATATTATTATTATTATTTGATTTTATTTTATCAATGGCCACTCTTCCTTACTACACTCTTCATCCTCTATCTTCTTCTTCTCCAATTCCTTCTTCCACATTGCTTCACCTCTGTTCATGCTCTTCCGCACGTTCTCCTTCTCTTCTCCAATTCCCCTCCAATCTCAGACGCAAACCCACCAAGAAGCCCAGGCTGTTGATGATCGTCCACCCCATTTTGCTCTTTAACGGCGTCGCCACCACTTTCTATTTCGACACCCAAACAGTCATCGTTACTGTCAGTGTTTTGGCCGCCATTGCTCTTTCTCTCTTCCTTGGCCTCAAGGTTCTTCATTTTCATTCTTTTAATTATGGTCTTCTCTCACTTTACATAAAAATTATAACTTTTTTATTTTCCTTTTTAGATGTAATCTTAGACTTACCATAAGACCCACGTGCATTTATAGTTTATGTATTCAGTTATCTATTATTTCAGAAATGTGTTCAATTTTGCATAGCATGGCTCCAGTTTTGCTAATTATTTCCTTTTGTTGAATGATGTTTCTTGGCTTTAATTAAGATAGTTACTTCTGCTGCTTCAATTTGGTTTTGGAAAATTGTGGATTGGGAATAATAAATGTGATAGAGAAGGTTGAAAGAAAAACAATGTACACTTGTAATTATCTTTTGAAAGTTTTGGGTTTTGATTTTGATAAAGTGATGTTTGGTAACGTTTTGCAGGGTGATCCGGTGCCTTGTGAGCGATGTGGTGGCAACGGTAATTATCTTTCTGCATTTGAACTTAAACATTGTTGTGCTTTAGTGTTGAATTTTAGGGAAATTATTGAGACATGAATCATGATGGTAACAATACAAGGAATATTTTAGATATTGGTAACGAGGATATCATTATTCATGTGTTCAGAACATTGACTTGAATCATTGTAGTTGGTGGGGTAAGGATTGTTTTGACTGAGGATACTTGGGGTCTGCTTGATTGAGCAAGTGAGAAGGTAAAATGAAAACAGTTTTGGACTAAAGTTACTGGTGAGAGTTGAAAGGAGATTGTGTTATTTCCCACTCTTTGTGTTTTTATCATACCAATCCAATGTATAGTGCTTTTCATGTGAAAATCTTCACCTCTTATTTTCCACCTATTCAAACAAACAGACATTTAGGGGCAATTGGTTCAAGTTTCAAAAACTATTCCCATCAACTACATGCCTGAGTATTTTCACAAGGGGAGTGGCTGAAAACTACTTTGAGAAAGTTTTTCAATCAGAATATTAAAAATCATACATAGACTAGAGATACATGAATTCATAGTATATAAGTACATGTAAATCTTATATATAAAGATGTAAAATTGAGTTAAACTTAAAGTCTAATTCAAAATTTTATCTCGTTATTATTGAGATTCCTCGATTTGGTATTGTTTTAGTATTGTTGAGAGAAGATACTATATTTTGAATAATATTGCTGACAAACAGGTGGGACAAAATGCGTGTTTTGTGACAATGGCAAGATGAAGCAAGATACGGGGTTAATTAACTGTAAAGTATGCAAGGGTTCAGGTATATCTTTCTGTTCTCATATGCCTAAAACAAATTATTATGATTGCATTTTCTTACATGAATATTTTGGATGCTCTTCCTTTCATTTACCACCTCTAAGAAATTGTCTGATGTTGGTATGAGAAAATCAAGATATTGTATCCCCTCAAGGGGAAAAAAGAGTTTATACTCTTCTCCCCCACGTTCAACGTTGGCTTACTTAAGGTCTTCACTGTTGTTTCTGTTTATGCATGTGTTTCCACTTTATAGGATTGATATTCTGCAAGAAATGTGGAGGTTCTGGCTATTCCCGTCGGCTATGAGCTGGGAAATTCCTGTTATATATAAAAACCATCTGTTCTGAAATATGTAAGAACTTGTAACAATTTTATTGTTCATAGTGTCTTTTTCTGTGAATCATTTTAATCAAGTTATTCTGAATCCCTTTGAGGTCTTGCTAATTGAATCAGTCAAATTTTGATATAACAGGTAAAAGATGGTTTTAGTCTTGTAAATTTGAAGAAGGGAGTGTTTAATCTGGTTTTTGGGTCATTACTTAATTCTTAAACATATTCTCACCACAACTTAAAGATGTTGGTAGGATTTTATTTACTCATTTTGTTGAGAGCCATTTTAAATTAACATGTATTAGCTGAGATAATATGTTTTTCTTGCAAAATATTTTGATAATTTTTATTTTTAGTACGATAAAATAAATTTACTGGTCTTCATTCAATAAAATTATTTTGTTTTGGACATTAATCAGATTGTTAAGTGTTTACAAAGATTTTAACGTGAAAAAATAAACTAATGGAACGACTATTTATTTGATATGTTTTGGTTTTTATAAAAGAAATTATGCAGTGATTTTTATCATTAACCAATTAGTTAAAATTGGACTAGTCTTCGTATCATATTTTGATCTCGTCTATAATTTTAAATATTTTTTTTTAATTATTATCATCAAGTGAATATGTAAAGTTAAGCTTAATAATACTTTATTACTTTTAGTTATAACTATCTTTTATTATGATTTTTATCTATTAAACATTAGTCGATGAAAATATTTACTAAAATTAAAAGAGTTGCCGATGATTAAAAATCACGAAAAATATTGATTATAAAGAAAATACTTATTTAATCATTTTATTTGTATTAGTCTTTTTTTTATTTAAGTTCTAAAATTAATATATCTAATACGAAGGCTAGAATTCTATGGGTTAGATTCAATTTTTTTTTTCTTAATAGAAGAAATTATCGACAAAAAATAACATTCAATCCTTAAGGGAACTATCTAAAGTTTATCTCATAAATTAATATATTATAATAAAAACTGTGAGAATATTAAAGCCTTCTGTTTTAATTTTAATAAAAATTTTTATCAAACATTATTTGGAAGAAAAAAAATCATCAAAACAATTAGTTATCATTACACTTAAATGTTATTAAATTTAACACGAGATTAAAATCATAGAATGTATTAAAATCATAGACAAACCAAAACATAATGTAACTAGGTTAGTCAAAATTTAGTTAATGTAATAAAAGAATTAAAAAACTTTTGTATTGGAAACAAAAATCGTTAAAACTTGAAGGGAAAATGACAATATGTTAAATAAATAGTTGTCACAATTTACTAGATGAAAATCAGTTAATTTTTTATTATTATATTAAAAATGATTTTTTCAAAAATATGAAAAACCATATTAGAGTTTGCGTTTAAAGTCAACTTCAAGAATTAACTAAGTTTTTAGGTTTTTGCTAGTCTTGCTGTTTGGATAATATCATGAACTATCTGTATGATAATGTCATCTTAATTTTGGGTTTGGACTTAAATTGATGACTAAACGTTGAAATTTTTTTGATAATGATCTAACAATAAATAATGACTTGATAGGTCAACAGAAACTATCATTAAACAAATTACAACTTATAATTAATTATATATCATACTTTCATTGTTATTATATTCGGAATTGCTCTGAAGAGTCCACATTTTTTTGTCCAATTCATTTCTCCCGTGTATACTGAATTAAGTATGGCAATAATATATCATTGGGCAACACAACATCAAGCATTTAATAATAAATGTAAGAAAGAAATAATTCAAAATTCTTCTACAACATTGTCCTACTAATTCACTTCTTTATATGATAAGTATGAATCTGTTTTATATTTTTGAGAACTTTAATTAACATTTTAATGACCAGGGCTGATTCTAGTATTTTATGGCAAGAGAAAACAATAAAGATATTTTACATATAAGTATTTTAAAATATATAAATGGAAAACACACAATTTAATTAAAAAATACATTTAACAAATAAAGGGAATACCTTATTTTAATAAAAAGACGAATCATATTTTTATTTAATTTACTCCTATGGCATAAAATTTTGTTATCATAGAACTTAGATTAAATCTTACATATATTTTTTTATTTCATTTTATTAATATGCAATCTTTTAGTTTTAACTAGTGTTTTATATTGTGTAATGTATAAGATAAATATTTATTTTTATGAATTTCTTATTATAATTCATAATAGATGTATAAACTAAATCTTTAATTTATAATAAAAAATTTAAATCGTGAAATAATATATTTCTAAATTAAAATGGATACCCATTTTTTAAAAAAATAAGTGTATATATAAAGAGATGATAGTTTGACATGATTGATAAGGAAAATTTTTGCCAAGTCAAAAAATATGCATGAAATGCACTTTCCCAGAAAAACGAGAAAGAATTGTAAAAATCCATTTTCTATTTATTGATAAGTTTTTTATAAGTTTGAATTTTAGTTCTTTCTTTATTTAAATAGTTGCAGAAAAATACATTAAATTTATTGGATAGAACACACCACCTGAATCGTAGTCTTATATCAGCTAACCCTCTCAAATCAATACCACGGATGGCTTAATGGAATTCAGGTTCAATTAACTAAATTTAATCTTCAATTAACTTTTTAAAAATAAATAATTAATGAATCCGACAAATAAGTCCTATTTTAATTATTTGACAATGACGTGCACTAAAATCATTTATTGAGTTTGCTTATTTTCGTGTCTAAATAGGGATATAAATCTGACAAACAGGTTTATTTTAATTATTTGACAATGACATGCACTGAATAAGTCGACAGAAAAAGATGATACTAAATTTTCAAACTACTTAGTACTAACTTTCCATCATTGCAAATAATGGAAAGTGGACACAAAGAGCAACTGATAACACAACTACATGTTTTCATACAAAAAGTATGTGTGGCCTAAAGGTTTTTTAATCCATTATATTTTGGACAGAGGAATGGTGTTAAATAAGAATTATAAATTTTTTCATATATCATCTACATGACAAAAAAAAAGTACTAGTAAATTTGTCACAGCAGATCAGACTGTCAAAATTTGACCTGAATATTTCTGTTATATACTTGATTGAAAATTCACCTGCCTTTGATTTATATACAGCAAAAGGTAGCAGAGTTATGATATTATATAGCAATGCTACCAATAGTGGACTTCAAACTTTCTAATGCTAGTTTTATTCTGTGCATTAAACGTGATTTTCATCACATTCAAACTCTCACTCAAGATGACATTGAGCCGCTATGTTTGCTTGGCAATGGTGTGTTCCTCCGGGACTGGCGTTTTGTTTGTACAACTACTGGCTCTTGCTCTTCCCACTTTTCACTCATTACATCACTATCACTATCATCATCACCTTTAAATACAGGATGGATATATGCATTCTGAAGGAACTCCTTCAAATTGAAGTTTGGCTCTCTTGCACGCTCCAATGTGTCCTTCATCATTGCTTCCTGAAGTTTCACCAAAAGAGAGGAAAATTAACACGAATTTGGTGAAGAAATGGGTGAGCTAAGATGCCATGATCAAGAAAAGGATAAAAAAAGAAATTTCAAAACAAATGGTTTCCAAAAAACATTTTTTTTTTGTTTCTTGCAAAGTTAAAAGCTAGTGTTGCAATATCAAGAGTAGAACCTGTAATGGATGCTTAATGAAAGCAGGTTCATATCGTCCCTTGCAATACAAATGGAAGGATATTGTCAAAACTGGGAGAGTGATTAGTAATGGAGTTGAGTTAGCAGCTTCTTTTGTACTCAGTAATCCCATTAACAGAAGCTGTGAGATCACTAATGCAAATATGATACGTCCATGGACATCAGGCCAAAATGCTGCAGCACTTTCATACTCTTGGTTGTAGACATTTATTATCTGCCAGCAAACAGGAACATACTTTTTGAAGTTCTACGTAGCAGTTGAAATTTTAATACACACTCGCTAAAAAATTTCAGACACAAACTATGATAAGCTTGCATTTGTAGGTAACATAATTTGTCGTTCAAAAGCTATGGTGTAAGTAAGCCATAATATAGTAAATAGTCATGCTTAAAAAATTTTTGTGTCTGTGGCCAGTTTATGGAAACAGGAACTAAATGAATAGAAACAGAAAAAAGTCATGAGCCAGCTTTTACCTGATGACGGTAGACGACATATGCCAAGCCAAAGAACACTATGATGTATGGAAGAAGAAAAGGTGTGACCACAGCATACACAAGGCCAAGTAAAAAATAAAGTTGTATTTGAGGTTCTCCTGTATTGAAACCAATGGTCCCGGGATCCATTGCTTCTTCACGATCCTTTTCAGTCTTCACTAAGAAGAAATTTTTCAAGTGATAAAATATCAATGGCTTCAACCTTAAAATCTCACCAGCACATCCAGCCCACCCATCCACCATTATGTAAGTTATGAAGAATGTTGCCTTCATTGGAATTGAGACACCAATTGTTATTGGAATTCTGCATACACAGCATATCTTTACGTTATTGAAAGCTATTTGTGACGGCTTATAACCTCAGACCTTTTTACTTCAGGTTATTAAAACTCTAGGATTAGAAGAGTTTGCCACAAAATAGCACTACTTACAAATGAAGAGACAAACCAAACACTTTTGAGTTAATGTTGTTCAATCCTCAGATATTTTACACAAGCATAACCTTGCATGTGTCATTCGCTTAATCTTTTTTTTAACTCAATTTTCATAGGAAAGAAAATGGAAAATCTGAGGAATGCCAAACAAGTTTATACAATGTGGTTGTGTTTATAATTCAGCTCAATCTTAACGTTAATCCATTGTGAGAGGTGGATTGAGTTGAACGTTTGAAAAGTGAGATGGGAATTGAATGGAAAACAAATAAGCACATGATCATTGCCAAATGATAATGTATACAACCTAATTAAAATATAATGTGCTAGTTACATTAATGATTCAAATGAAAGGATATTTTGTATGATTGCTTTACGATTATCTAAATGACTGTGTTGACCAGAATGAGCGAAAATAATTAGTTTTCGAACTTAATTGCTAACATAAATGAAAGCTAAATGTAAAATGCATTTGGTAAAATCTGTAGTGCTTCTACAGCTGAAGATGCTTAATAATTGTAATAGTAGTACTAGGAGGGCTTACTCATTTGCTGACTGGTGGAGAAATTCATCTAGCTGTTGGAATGCGGTCCCAGTAATTATGCTCCCAAGAAATACATTAATGAACTGGAAGATGTAATATCTTGTGGCTGCTCTCCTTTCCAGAGAAGAAGTGCTAATATACCCTTCGAACTTGGACATCATCATCAATATTGATGGCAGAAATATGAGAAATATCTTCAAAGCAATACCGGGAAGGAAACCTTGTATGAACGCTTTTATGACTTTCCTGGATAAAAGAGAAGCGTAACATTAGTTTCCACCACAGACACCATTAGGGTATCAAAGAGCAACACATGGTTATGTAACATTTTGTTTTTTCATCTTACTCGGTCAGACATAGAACCTCCAACATATTCTGGGTTGCAATCATAAAAGTAGGAAAAGGTTTCCATATTTATTCAATAAATTTTGTTCAGACGGAAATATGTATCATGCAAAAAGGACAAGAAGATGATATTAAAAATAAATAACACTTACATTTCAATAAAAGGTTTAAGGAAAGGTGCTGCTTTTTCAATGCCTTCAATGTTAGCTAATGACTGAACAAAAGCAATGGGGATCATGAAAAAGAATGTCAGAAAGAAGAAAGCTACAGCAATTACGAGCCTCCTTATTGTGAGTGAAACATATGGTATTGCCATGTTGTCCCAATACACATCACGAGGTTCTGGAGCCCACTCAGTCAACCACACGGTTGGATTTCTAGACTGTTGAGTTTGTGCACAAACAGCTGCACCCCAACGTGTTCTGAAGGAAACAAAAGCCGCTGGCATTATATATTTAGGATTCTTCATCACCTTATCTTTCTCCAACTCTATCTGAAAGTGCATAGGAACATCAAACTCAATCATTTTCTTAAAAGAAAATGAAGAACTCAATAATCTATGATGCAAGAAACATATATAACAGAAAATGGATTTGTTGACGTATAATGATGATCATAAGCGAATATTTGAATTTCAAAGACGAAGACAAATTCTGTTACTGATGGAAAACACATCTTATAGAAGGATCTCTTATTCTGTTTTAGTTGAACGAAAATCATTTTAGATAAGCATGCCTGCCGTCAGTGTTACAGCACGATAATTAGCTCAGATCTCTTTCATTTTTCTTTTTTTCACAATTGAGAATGGAATAAAATTTCTTTTTAGTTATCAGCATTGTAAAATAAACATAGAAAGCACTGCTTACTTCTTCTGATAATTTGTTAACTACTGCAGTATAAAAATCAATTGCATCCACTCGATCACCCCAAAGACCTAGAAAACCAGTCTGCAAGCAAGTACAAGATAATGGAATTATAGTGCAGGAGAAAAAGAAATGGAATGCCTTTAGAAAAATAGATAGAGTTTATGCTGAAAATTTAAAAAATGGAAGATAATTCAGAACTCATAGGAACCAGATTACTGAAAATAGCATACCTTTTTAGATGGCCTTGTGGATTGATTTCTAGAATATTTAAGTTCATAGTAGTCAAGCCAATTCTGCATTTTCTTCTTCTTAGAAACTAGACTAGAAAGTTTCTTTGCATTGTGAACAACCTGCAGGAATATCTTAAAAAGTAAGGGGAAAAAAAAACAAAAGTAACGAGAGATTGTCTCGTAGTTCAAGGTCTGTCCTAGCAAAATCCATTTCAACAGTGCATTTAACATAATAAATCTTGGTCATTGACTTGATCATGCTACAAAGAGTTGTCATAGGTTTCACCTGAAAGTTTCTAGTACAATATGTAATCTTTAGCTAACAGAAACAAACTGAAGAGGAAGTTTGTCCAAATATACTATGAAAAGCTATAGTACACTAAAATTTACCCCAACTAAGAAATATGTATCTCTTTGGTCCTAAGATTATAACTAATCCTACGAAAAAGATTAGGAAATAATGGATACAACAAAATTGATATGAGGATATAAGTTATAAATGGTAAATATTGTTAATATGATACACTCAAATTACAAAAACCATATTACAAGATTTGAAACAAAAAAATAATTAGGCAAGTGTGATTGTAATAGAAAAGGATCAGACCTGATGAGTGAGATAGTGATCAGGATGGTTGACCAAAAAGAAATGTTCCACTAGCTCACTAACTGATTCATCAGGATCAGGTGGTACATTTCTAACAAGTACCTGCACAGATGTAAATAATATTTAGGAAGGTAATGAAGGTACAATTCAATCACTACTTGAAAGAAGGACAGTCCTTTTGATGTAAGAAGGTAGGAGAGATGTGGACTTTACGCATCTTAGGATATAAATTATTATTACAGAAAGAGTGGTACTAAGAGTATGAACATATCGTCTTGTTCAGATATAAAACTTATTCTTACTGTAAATTGGTCTGGACGGCGTCTTTCTGATGCTAGAAAATGCAATCTCATTGTTGCAACTGTTTGATACTCCCTTTTCAAGATATAGCATGTCCAGAAGGTAAAAGCATAAGCCATTACCAAATGAGTCCAGAATCTGCAATCCATGTAAAAAGCATTGGAAGATAATCATGCTTGTTCGGAAAAATAGGTAGTTACTTCAGGAAGAGAGTAAGCTTCTGCAAGTAGTTATTATTTTGTTTTAACTTGACTTAGAAGATTTGCATGCAATACCTCAGAGATGTATATACCAATTCACCCCCTCTACAACAGGGACAAAAATGAAAGTACGCAACATACTAATACTAATGTGCAATTCTTTAAAAAACAAACATGCATCATTAGAAAGTTCATTTCAGGTGAGAGAATATGTAAAAGGCCAAAGAAAGGTAGAAAATAAAGCAAACAATCCTACAGGTTGAAAAGTTTGCATACCTATTTGATCCAGTTGGAATATTTGAAATAGAAAGCTTATCTATCTCACTATAAGTCAAATTGGAACGCTCCAAGGTGCTATTTGTCCAATTGACAGGAACCATAACAGAAAATGCTAGGAATGCAATCGGGACAAATATTTTCAGCCTGCATTTTAAAAGACCCAGTTGGTAAAAAATCAAAAGACATAAGCAATGAGCAAAAAACTGGGAAAATTCTGAAAACAAACTACCATTGGAAGTGAAGGAAAAACCAGATAAGAAAGCAAGAAAGTAATGAATGGTTGACATCCACAAATGCCACAAAGAGTGATTGATCAGAGCATACCCAAGTAAGTAGATCCTCAAGTAAACAGCAGAGTCCAAGCCTGCATGGTCAATTAGTTCAGGTTCTGGCATTTGCAATGCTGCAGGCATCCAGCTCAGGAACCTTATATATGACTTGAAGTCCAAATTCACAAACTTGCTGACAAATAACCCTGCTTGCAATGGACTGCTCCTTAAACCCTTCAAATACCATTTTGGAAAATACACCCTATCGTTTATAGGTTGAATTCGAAGTATGGCAAAAGCCAACAAGAAAGCAAATGCACTCAGGATGTTAATTGCTGCTGCCAGTCCTATATCACTCAAAGAAGCCATAAGCATATGCCAACTCAGAAAAACGAAGCTACTCCCTGTCAAATATACAAATAAGCATGATATCAAAATCAATACCATTTCTTTATAAGCTTCGAACTTAAAAGTACAACCTTATTTTGCAGCAGTGATAGGTGGAAGACAAAGCAGACAATGACAAGAAGATTTGACATCCTACTTGAAATAAGAACTGATGTAAAAAACTGATTTTCCTGAGATGATATAGACAAAAACAGAATCATAATATTAAAAAGAAAAATTGTGAAGTGGGAGAGGCTGAAAAGTCGCAGTCAAATTGAGTTTTCTCTTCCCCCAAAATTTCACCCCAAGTCATAATCAAGTGAGGAGGTAAGTACCAATCAACCCTTCTACCCCAGTATCTCTCGGTGGTCAAACTATAATCCACTTCTAAACAAAAGAATGTTTTTCCGTTAGGCATAACCGATCATGATTCTGAATTCCCATTTTCCATGCAAAACCAAAAATTAAAGCAAAACTTCATGACATATTTCGTTCTTCTAGCCATCTTAGCCACCAATCAACAGAAAACACAGAATTCAACACCCAGAAAAATTCAGCATTGGAAACCATAGGAACTAAAAAAAATGAAAAAAAAATATGTCCTTGAATATTGTTATACAGTAGATCCACTCCGTTGGGGTACATTACCTTGTCTGCAGCAACAAATTCTCCGAATAGAAAAGGCAAGAAAGCAGAAAACGAGCTGAAACAAAATGGAAAAAACGCAAAGAGTAGATTTTCAACGCAATTGAGATGATCACACTGCAACTGTTACTTCAACCGACCACAGGGAGAAAACCCAAAAAGGCAGAAAGTAAGCAATAAGCAAAAGTTACAAACTTTATGGCATTTCTTTTCAAAGGGGTCCGTTAAGGATTTATAATTTGTAGCGGCACGTCTTAGTCAGGTGAGGTAAGATTTGTGCCTACTCATATCCACCATGTCGACAATTCACTGTATCTAATAAATCCTGCGTGTAAAATAATGAAAAACATTGAAAACAAAAGCTTTTAACTAAAAGAAAATTAAATTGATAAGACAGCAAATCAAATTTGAATGGTTTCATGAAAATATGGTGAAAAATTAATCTTTTGGAATTAGTTTTGTTATTTTACCTTTTATAATATGATCTTATGATGGTAAAAAATATGAAAAATAAAATAAAATAAAACAATTAGGATTTTGAATTAATAAAATTCTGACATTGAATTGTGTTTGGTTGGCTGCACATGGCACGAGGAGGTCGGGTCGGAGAGAGAGTATTATAGAAAGAAACAAGATACTATCTTTGGACGTTGCCTTTCTTTTCCTAACGGCTACTATTTTGTTTTTATTTTATTTTATTTTCTATTGTTAATTCATTGTAACAGTTTAAAAAGCCATGACCACCCAATTTTTTTTTTCTTAAAAAAAAAATGATTTTGACACTCCATGTTTAGATAATTAAAAGAAAGCTTGTTTCATCTTAAATAGTGGGCTTGATTCCAAATCTTCTTAGTAATTGTTTTAAATATTTATAAAGAAAGTTTTGTGATTCATATCAACTTTATTTAACTCAATGACGATTGCCTTCCATAAAATATACATATAGTTTATGTTAAAAAATTATCTTTTAAGAAAAAACAATAAACACGTAAAGTTGCATGTTAAAAGTTATACCGAACATTATTTTTTATTTAGTTTAGTTGAAGATGTTTACAGTTAAACTCGTACAATAATAGGCATCAAATTTTATATTAATGCAAGTTACCTAAGTAACTTCAAATCTATTATTTTACTTCTAAGTTGTGATTGTGAACTCTATTATATAATTTTTTTTTTAATTTTTGAAAATATTTGTATTATTGGGACTTAACTCCATGAAGAATTATGATTTTACAGTGACACATCCCTTGATCGTTGGTATAAGCTCTAACGTTTCCAATAAACAGGGGCCCACATGATAAGTGTTGAAAGCAGTTATTGAGATAAGTTTAAGTTTTCAATTAATGAATATGTTTATTGTTTCCATTGTCAAGTGCCTATTAAACAGTGTAGGTTACGTGAACATAAAGATTTCATTTTAATTGAACAATCTAATTTCACATACAGCACTATGATGTTAAACTTATTTAATTGTAGTTACTATTTTAAATCTTATCTTTTTAATAATTTACGGACACATAATTCAACAATTGATCATGTATCCATCAAATTATTTAGATAATAAATGGTAGATAGAAATTTATAAAGTATGTAACTTCTATTGATATAATTTTACTATAGTAAGTCGAGATCCTAAATAGGATGATTAACTGTAAAAAAGTAATAATTAAAGATTAATATAACCGCAACATGAAAAAAAAAATGGACTTGTAAGTAAAAATTTGTCTAATCTAAAATATATACTTATTTTTTACGTAATATTTAAATAAAAAAATTCAATTACTTCTAAATATAAAACAATTGAATAGTAATATTTTCATATATAACAAGTTTTAACACTAGCATATTTCCTTATCGATTTTAGGGTTATTAGGAATAAATAAGCTCATGTTCAAAATATAAATACACGATCGATACGTTATAACCTAATTGTGTTGTTTTCCTTTAGTTTTCTATTTCTTTTAATTCTTCTCATTTTACGTTTGCATGTTTTTCTTATTTTTCTTCTTTTTAATTCTTTTCATTTTACTTCTAATTTCACGTTGAATTATAAGGTTTTGTATGATTTAGTTTTTTTTTTCAATTTTTATAACAGATTGTGCTAAATCGATTTTTTTTGAATTTTAATTTTTATTATTGAAATCATTTTTTCAATATTTATTGATAATTCAATTTTATTTTTTAATTGTAATTTTTGTTTACTTTATCTTATTCTAAATAATAGTCTAATGTATGTTTGTTTAATTCAAGATATAAAAGACTAAAAATCTCATAAACAGAAGCTTATAAGTGAGTGAAATATTAAATAATTTTACAAAAGAGTAAAAATCTCAAGAGATAATGCTTTTGTTTTCACTATTACTGTTTCCATAAAAACCATCAAGACACTAAACATATAAGATAGGACACCAATCAATATTTTTTTTATTAAAGATTATGGTAAGAAAACGACATCTAAATTTGTTTTTAGGATAGTTCTTTAGCTTTTGGTGTGTCCATTATGTGTGGTATTTGATATAGAGAAATGTTAGTTTTTATAGAAATTATTGGTTTGTATGTGATCTGTTTCATATAGTTAGGAGACAGTGTTTTACGTAGTTGGGACTTGGGAGGCCCAATTCAGTGACAGAAACTAGGGGTATACCTTGGGAAGTTGGGGACCACCATGGCCCAAATGGTTGAAGAAATGATTGTATGAAGAAAGGGAAATGAGAAAAGAGACCTAACACAGAGACAAGAAAACTGAATGGATGGCTTGTAACCTTTTAGGAGGGTAGGGTTGGACCTCCTTTCTTCTGAATTGTCCTTTGTTTATAGCCGAGAAGAGGGATACTATGATTAAGACCCATTACTATAAACCCATCTACTAACCCCACACAAAACTCACATCATGCAATTTGAGTATTCTGAAAACATCTACTCATTGCAATTATATCCACAAAAGTTTTTGTGACTTTGATGTATTGATAATTAATGTGGTGAGAGTTGAAAATGTGGTAACAAATCAAGCTTAGAAAAGTGTAATGTGATGAAATCATTCATTAGTTTTAATCAGGATCACTTAAGGTCCAAACTGGTAAGTGTTTTTAGGTCTTAAACAAAATATTATTTTGTCACATTAATTACTAAATAAAATATTCATAAATCTTTTTTTTTTTGTTTGTGGATCATCACCCGATGCAGGATAGAATTAAAAGTGACCCACGAATATTTTTTAATAAAAATTATTTTTCATTAATCGTTGTTGAAATTATTATTTTTTTCATTAGATGGTGATTCATATTTTCTGAAAATACCCTTAATTGATGTTAATAAAGAAAAGTTTGTGTTGGTGTTAGTTGAAAAAATGTTGATAGATTTGAATCAAGCAATAATAGTGATTGATATTTTTTTATTTATTCAATACTATTTAATATTAAAAGTATTTTTTTTTATTTTTTGTATAATTGAAATATTCTATTCAAACAAGTAAATTTAAATTCAGTAAATTTGCATTGTTTTATGAAATAAAACATTTAAACAATTTAAATAATTTGAAATAAAAACTATTCAAAGTAATATACTTAGTTTTTTTTTTTAAATTGTAAAATTTCTTGTCCTGATAGAAGGTTAAAAGAATCAATGCTCTACGGAGTAAAAGAAATTTCTCTCCACTAATGAAGGGAGAGAGTAATTCATTAACCGTGAAACAAATGCAATATCTAAACAAGTATTAGATATTGATATTTTTGGATACATCACTTATTCGTGTTGGTTAAATTATTTATAGGTAGTAAAATTAAAAAAAAAAAACTTATAAAGATACGTGTAATATAGAAATACGCAAACATTAGTTTTCATTAAGACAAGAAAAAAAATTCTTCTATAAGAATTATTTAAAAAAAAAATAGATTGGTAGTGCTATTTCTAAATGTATATAATATAAAGTAATTTATAATCACAATGCATTATAACTTTTTATTTCGATAATGTTTAAAATAATATGTACTTAATTCACATTTACATTTTTCAAATCATATTATGTTTTATGAATTTTGAAAAGTGTATTGCCTTATCAACACATTTCTTGTCCTTTTTCATTATCTGTCTTACATCCAAAATATTGTTACAAACAAAAGTAAGATAAGATAAGAAAAGAAAAAAAGATCGAAAGCACCAGCTAAAAAGGGAGTGTCATCTACTCTAAATATAACATTTGGAGAAATAATAGATAAAGGCATACTTAGTTGAACTCAATTAAGATTCCAAAGAAAATATGTCCGAATTAAAATGTAACTAATAGACAAATATGTTTTTTCACATGATGGAGTACTATTAACGGATGTGTGGTGGAATACACTTCTTATTATGTGTCAGCTAATAGAGAGCTTGGGTACAAAAAGCTAATACAGATAAACAGTTGACCACACATAAAACAAAACTACATTAAACTAACTCCTTCTCCAACCATTTGCACGGTTTCTGTTGTTTGTTCTTACGAGTCTCACATTTAACACAGTTTCAACAAGTCTTGCAAGCCATTGGGGTTTTCCAGCGAAGAACACATTACAACCCAATATTATTCCAAACATCATCCCACATCCATACCCCACTACAACGCATTTCCACCCAAATCCTGATTCTTCTTCATCAACTCTTAAACGTGGTGCCCTTTCTTTATCTTCATTGCAAGGTTTTGACAAAGGTTTTCCACATAGCCTCGGATTTCCTGCATAGGAATTATTTTCAAATGTGTCAAACTGTCCACCTCTAGGTATCACTCCCTCAAATTGGTTTTCTGAAAGGTTCAAGACCGCCAGAAAATTCAACTTTGTCAAAGCCATCGGAATCTCACCCTTCAACTCGTTCCATGAGAGGTCCAACCATTCCAAACTCCTTAAATTACCAACTGTAAGTGGGATGCTACCACTGATTCTGTTGTGTGAAAGGTTAAGCCCTATGAGAGAATGCAACTCTCCAATGACTTCCGGAACTTCTCCTTCAAACATATTATTCGATAAATCAATGGTTGTGAAAACAGTCAATATCCTCTCCAGCTCTCTGAAATTCCCTTTCATTACAATCACTATTGAATCCGTATATAAACTATTATGACCCAAATATTTCAAACCAGTTCGGTTGTCATTGGCATGCATCATTCCTTGAAAGTTGTGGATGTATGATGCTGGCAAGGGTCCAGTAAAATAGTTATTGGAGATATCAAAAATGCTCAACCTGGGAAATGGAAGTTTGGTAGCGGAAGAATTGATGACACCATGAAACTTATTAGAGCGTAAACTGAGTACCTGTAAAGTTGGCAGAGTTTCTAACCAATAGGGAAACGTATCCTCTATCTCATTGTTTCCAAGGTCCAAAACTTCGAGGCTTGTACAGTGAGCCAAAGACTGTGGTAACGGTCCCTTCAACTGATTTCCATTCAACTTTATAGTCTCAAAGGCATTTCCTTTAGAGAAGTTATGAGGTAGGCTTCCGTAAAGGTTGTTCTTTTGCAAATCCAACGCCCAAAGAGAAGGAAATGTTCCCAAGCATTGTGGAATAAGTCCTGTCAAGTTGTTGCTAGCCAAGTTGAGTACAGAAAGAGTGCTTGCGTTGCACAGTGCTGAAGAAATGTCCCCACTCAGCTCATTATTTGAGACTAAAAAGATTTCGATGCCATTTGGTGGAATTGGAAGATGTCCTTGCAACTTGTTGAAACTGAGATCAATGGAATTAATGTTCTTCCAGACGCGCAAGAGGTTCTCACCAAACCATTCAGGAATGCTTCCACGAATTCTGTTATGAGAGAGATCCAAAGCTTGCAGACTTTGCAGTGGTGCCAAGAATTTTGGGAAACTACTTAAGTTACTTGAAGATAAATTCAAGTATTGAAGGTTGGGTAAGACGCAGTCAAAATTATTTTCAAAGTTTACAGAGAGAAAACTATTGTGAGAAAGATCCAAACGAAGTAGAGCTCTAAGCTTTGAAAATTGATGAAAGTCCACGACGCCACTCAAGTGCGTTGATTGCAAATTCAACTGTGTAAGACTTTTTAGTTGAAATATTGAATTTGGGAAATTACCTTGCAGTTTATTATTAGAGAGCCACAAAGTTTGCAAAGAATTTGAGAATTCACCAATTGACCCTGTGAGCTGGTTGTCATCAAGATCCAACGACAATAAGGAAGGCAAAGAATAACACCAGCGAGGAATTGGTCCATTTAACAGGTTACCATACAAACCTAGGTACGATAATTTGGAGAATTTGGTGATTTGGGTTGGGATGGGACCAACTAACTCATTATCTGATAAATCTATTTGATAAAGTTGAGTTAGATTAAACAATGATGGTGGAAGAAATCCATTGAAAGTGCAACCTGAAAGAGTTAGTATATTAAGAGACTTCAAGTGGGCTATGGAATGGGGAATGTATCCTGAGAAAGCAGTTTGAGAGAGAGACAAGAGACTTAGAGAAGTAGTCCAGTTGGAGTTTGGAAGTTCACCTCTCAGGTTTTCATTGTATGACAAAATTATTACTCGGAGATTGAGTAAACGGAAGATCTCAGTTGGCCATTTCCCTTGGTTTTGGGTGTCGGAGAGTCGGAGAGAAACCAGAGAGGATGACAGATTGGTTAACAATGACAAAGACCTCTCTCCCACACAAGACATGTTCACTCCTTCTAAAGAAATCTCTCTTAAATTAGTAGCATTCTGAATGAGTTTGTTCCAAGTGTATGGATCAAGTCTCGTTCTGGAGTCGCCACTGAGATAAAGATATTGTAATTTTGACAAGTGAGAGATTGTGGAGGGAACATCACCGCTGGTTCCATGCCATGATAAAGTTAGATCAGTGAGGTTGACAAGGTCACCAATGGCAGAGTGTATTGAAGATGCAGAG
>Ga0209489_103856_pt1 | contig 28604 bp, 24 predicted proteins | sample SiratrowhiteBW_FD_187527 | JGI IMG/M metagenome (GOLD analysis project Ga0209489, IMG submission 187527) | Root nodule microbial communities of legume samples collected from California, USA - Siratro white BW (SPAdes) (version 2) | ecosystem: Host-associated > Plants > Roots > Nodule | place... | reverse complement strand
TATATATATATATATATATATATACTTTTATAAAAAAAGTTTAACAAAAAATAAAATTTCTACATTTCATCCTTATTAAAAAAATATAACTTCTAATTTTGGTTAATCAAGAAATAAGTTGATAATTTAAAGAATTTCGTTGTCATCCAATAAAAAATCACCTCTCGCAATATCCCACAATTTAGTTTCTTCTTTTTTGTAGTTTGAAGAGTTTCTTGAGAGAAGACAAAGATTACTATGGACATATATTAAATCTTCTCCCCTTTTAGGTGTTATCTTATTCCTTTTCAAAGAATATATAAAAGAGTAGGTACTCCAATTCATTTCACAACAAGAAGAAGAACTTGTCCAAGTAACTTTAAGAGCTATTTTCTGAAGTGTTGGTACATGAGCTCCATAAACAATCCACCATGTTTTTACATCCATTTTATCTCTATCTCTTAAAGAGTCAACATCGTCAAAACCTTCTCTTTCATCTGAAAAGTTTGCAAATTCTATATTTACTTGTCTCCTTAAATCTGGATCATCAAAGTACCTCATAAAACATTTCTTCCTCTCATGAGTAAGTTCAACATCCTGATGTGGAGCAAGTCTGTGTGAATCTTCACTTAATCACTCATGACTATAATATCTACAACATTATAAATATATAAACATAAACTAACATAATATTATAAATTTATAAAATTGTAAATAAGATAAACACAACAAATATAATCATAAAATAATTTAACATTACCTTTGGATTTAAAGAATGAGCAAGAGAATGAAGAGATGTGCTACTCTTAGTCCAACCATCAATTAATATTGAGTTTACTACCTCAAAAAATGATAAGTGTTCAACTTCTTTCATGTTGAAATATGACCTTTCTCACCTTTTCAATCATTGAATCCCACATTTCATATACTAGTTGAAGAGTAGCCATATCAGTATCTATTTTTTTGAGAACATCATAAATAGGAGTAGTAAAAGCAAGTATGTAATAAACATTCATCCCCCAATTTATTAACAAAGTTTCTTTCACTGATTGTGCCTTAGCCACATCATCCTCTTTGTAAGAGGACCATTCATCACTAATAACCATCTTTTGAAGTCATTTTTTCAAACTTCTAAACCTTTTTAGCATGACTATTGTTGAAGCAAATCTTGTTGAAACAACAGAAAGCAACTTGAATGAGTTGAAGCTATTGAACATTGATATCTTCATAGAATGCCAAACAATAAAATTTTTAATAAAGGTAGCATCGTCAGCAATTTGTGAGATCCAAGAACATTAATCATAAGCAACACTATTCTTTTTCCTATTTTTTGTTGCACGAATATTTTTCAATGCAAGATTCAAGGTGTGCACTACACAAGGAGTCCAATAAATTGAAGAAAATTCTAATTCTATGAGCATGCCTGCAGCCTTACATACAGCTGCATTATCAGTTATGATTTGTACCACATTATTCGACCCAACCTCCATAATTGCATCTCTCATGTGTCTGGCCATAAATCTTTGTCTTTTAGATCACCAGATGCATCTATTGACTTTAAAAACATTGGTCCACTCTCACTACAAAAAAAAAAAACTGGATTTACCTACGGCCAAAATCCGTAGGTAATGATCAAAATTAGTGGGTAATCAGACATTACCCACGGATTATTGACGAGTCAAAATCCGTAGGTAATAAGGTCATAGGTAAATTTCCCACCAACTTTTATCGATGGGTAATTTTCCCACAGAATTTATTCCGTGGATAAAAGTTTATATTACCCACTAATATTGATCCGTGGGTAATATTATATTTTCTTTTATTATTTATGATTGTGAAGATTATTTTTGTATTATTATTCTTATTTTACTTATTAATGATAAACCGAGGACCTTTGAATGTTGAAGGGAGCCTTTGACCACTGCGTTAGACAAGCAAATATGATAATATTATGATTATTATTATTCTTATTATGATTGTTAATATTATTATTAATATTATTATTATTATTATTATTATTATCATTAATAATATTATTCTTATTATTATAATTTTTATTAAAAACGATAATAATAATATTAACAATAATATCAATAATAATATTAATAATATTGATAAAAAATAATATTAATAAGATTCATAATAATAATAATAAATTAATAAAATTTAAAATACTAATATTATTAATAATATTAATACGGATAATAAAAATAATATTAATAATAATAATGTTAGAAATAAGAATATTAATGTTAACATTAATAATAATAACATTATTGATAATATTATTATTAACTATTATAATAATAATAATAATATCACAAATATTTTTAATATAACTAAAAATAATATAAAAAAATATTAATAATATTAAAACTATTTTTCATAAAAATATAAATAATGTTGATAATAATATAGTAATATAAATAATATGGATAGAAGTACTAATAATATTGCATATATTAAAAAACATATAATAATAATATTAATATAAATAATAATAATAATGTTATCAATAACATTAATAATCTTTTGTGTATAAATATTAATAATATTAAAAACTTTAAAAATATTAAAAACAAAATTAATAATTTGAAAAAAAATATAATACTGATAATAATAACAATTATAATTTTAATAATATTATAACTAACAATATTAATAATAATAATAATAATAATAATATTAGTAATAATATTAATAATATTATTAATATTAATAATAATAATGATAATATTATTAATAATATCAATGATAATAATAATAATATTAATAAAACTAATAATAATATTAATAATAGTAATACAAAGTAATAATAATAATAATAGTAATAAAAGTGTTAAAAATACCAATAATATTAGTTATAATATTAATAATATCAATAAAAATATTAATATTGTTAATAATATTCACCTTTACTAATTTTATTATTAATAAATCAATATGAATATCATTAATAAGAGATAATAGTAGTTTTATCCATAAATATAAAGTATTACCCACGGACATAGGTCTGTAGGTATTACTTACGGAAATAGTTCGTGGGTAATACTTATAGACCAATATCCGTGGGTAATACCTATGGTTCTTTGTCCGTAGGTAATATCTACGAACCTATGTCCGTGGGTAATACCTACGGACTTAAATCCGTGGGTAATACCTACAGATACAGATCCGTAGGTAATAATCCGTGGATAATGCTGAATTTACCTACGGATACAGATATGTGGGTAATAATCCATGGGTAAATTGAGTTTTTCTTATAGTGTCTCATTGATAGCCATAAAATTTATAAGTGGCATTTTTTGTGGATCACCCCACCCATCACTAACAATTGTCACCCCTATATGACTCCATGAGTTTCTTATAGGTTGCAAAAGGTTTTCTATGTGACTTCTCTCATTTGAAAGTAATGGACCTCTCAATTTATTATATGTTGGCGGTACATATCCACTAAGATTAGAAGTATTAGCTGCATAAGAAAATGCACTTCTATAATAAGGACTTCTTGCTAAATGAAATGGTAAACCTGAAGAATAAAACATCCTCACAATTTCACAATCAAGAGTATATCTATCTCTGGCTTGATTATTAAAAGAAGACTCCAAAGAACCTTTTAATCTGACACCCTTATTTGTTTGATTTCCTTCATCAGATACTGGTAGAGGGACCTTCCTTTTATTTGAAATTTCTATTTTCAATGTTGCTTCATTGTCTAATTTTTTAAACTCAACAAGTTTTGACAACTTACCTTTGGACAACTTCTAACTCCTTCTCCCTTATATTGTAATAAATGAGCTTTTACCCTAGTGTAAGATCTATTGAATGAAAAATCACATAAATTGCACTTGATGGTATTATTCCCTTCACTAGGAGTTTTTTTTTTTATTTTTTTTATTTTGAAACATATCTCCATAAAGGTTTTGTTTCATCTTCTTCGATAGCTTGATTATCCATCTTAATTTCCTATAAAAAAAATAAATATAAAAAATTTACTTTCATACAAAAATGAAATAAGTTTATCTAATAAAAAACAATTGATAAATATAATAAATAAAACATGTAGAAAAATAAAAATTAATTATAATATAATATAGATTATATATTAAATTATATAATATTTAATTATTATGTTATTTAATATTATTTAGTATTTTTTATTTCAATACAAATATTTAAAAAATATAATAGGATATTTAATTTTTTAAATTAAAAGTTTTTTATTTTATTTTTTATAATATTAATTTATCATTTAAAAAATAAATTAGGTTATAACATAAATATATTTTATGTTTAAATTTAAAAATAAAATAATAAAATAATAAAATATATTATTCAAATTGTGAAAAATATCAAATATAATACGATTATATAACACGGTATATTTAAATGTAAATTAAAAGACATAAATTAAATAAAAAAATATTATTTAAAATTTAAATATCAATAAAACATAATAATTTAATATGATAAACTTTTATAAATATAACCATTAATATAAATTATTATTAATAATAAATTTACCTACATATATGAATAAAATAATGAACTATAAACAATATTATAAATAAAATAATAACATACATAAAATAAAAAGTTTTTTAAAAACATGTATTATATAATTATTCATTTTTTTATATAATGGATAAAGTATTAACAAAATATTTAAATGTTTGATTATTAAAATAGGAGTAAATAGTATATTTGGTATAATAAATATTTATATATTGTACTTTAATATAATAAAAAAAAATAATATACTAATAAATATGTGGTTAAATAATTTTAATATTTTATATGAAAATAGTAAATTAATGTTATTTTGCAATAGAAGAATACCAAGAGACCGTTGTATTGATAGTAAAATAATAAAAGTGAAAACTTTTTAAAGTTAAATAAACTTACCTCTTCTTTATAAAAGTATCCAAAAAGTGTTTCTTCAACGTTCTTTTTCAATCCTCCAAGGCAGTGCTTTTCTTTTCTTTTTCACCCTTCCAAGGCAGCATTTTCTTCACTCCGGCAGCGTTCCTCTAAGGTAGCGTTATTCTTCACTCCTCCAAAGCCTATATTTTTTTTCTTCTTTCTTTAGATAGCAAAACCAGAAAACCTTCCTTCAACGCGTATACCTTCTTAGAAAGCCAAAAGCATAGAGCGTTCCTCCAAGGCGTATCCAGTAATCAGAGACGCGTTTCTAGTTTTCAGAGACAGAACGATGAGAGTTCTTCTTCACTATGCTCAATGATTTCTTCCTTTCCGTTGATTCATTTAACTCTTGTATCTTCTATTATTTATAAACATTTGTAAGAGATTATTTAACTGATTTGAGGAATAACTTTATTTGATTTGGATACGATTTGTTTATTGGTTAAGATTTCTGTTTTCATTACCATTTCTGTTTTGGTTACAATTTCTGTTTTTGTTACGATTTTTGTTTGAGATTTGGGATTTTGCGATTTTGATGGAAAATTTGGACCGTCTCTTATTTATGTATCCACTAGAGTAAACCGTGTCCGGCGGAAGAGTTAGTGTCCGACACATTGTCGTTCACGCTGTCGCCGCATGTCCGTGTCGAAAGTGTATCGGAAGTGAGGAAGCGGTACATTTGGGCCGTGTCCGAGCTTCATAGGTCACAATTATATTATATCTGAGCACTTGCTTCTTGGTCTTCTTCGAGAGGGTGAGGGCTGTGAAGAGAGTGGCGTTGGGTTGCTTGGGTCGTTGATGATGGAGAGCACCATAGCGGCGGCGATTTGTTGAGACCCGAGTAAAAAGTTCCACTGATGATGCAGTAGGTAGCTTCGAGGATGAACCAAAGGGTGGTGACCGAAAGCTTTGGCGAAAGACTCCAATGGCAAAAGTATTGCAAACAATGGCACTTGATGGCCCTTGCGGCTAGACTCTTCAGTTGGGAACTAGTCTTTGTTTTTCACCAAAAAATGAGTCAAAGCTGAAAGAGGGAGAGGCGGCGAAGAGAGTGGTGCTACCTTCTCTAACGAAAGTATGGTGAGGGTCGACATCTCATGAGAAGAGCTATGTAGGGTTTTTATTGCCAGTTCCCTCTCTCTGTACTTCGTAGGTGTGCGAGAAAAAGTGAAGGTGTGAGTGTGTGCAACGTGTGTAGAGTATAGGGAACATTGCAGCCTTTTGGGGTGTGTGAAAGTAACGGCTATATTTGTGAGGCAGAGGTTGAGTGAGAGTGAGTGGGAGAAAAGAGCTCATACCTCCCCTTCTGTGTGTGTGCATTTATATTCTAAGGGAAATGATATTTTGACACTGCTGAAGGAGTTACACCCAAATGGTGTCCTGCTTGACAAAGAGAGAGACAACTTCTTTTTGTTTGGCTTACGTGGTATTCATTTGTCGTCTTGCAAGAGTTTATTTTGTCAATTGCAATTGGGAAAGGTAACGTCAATTTGAGAGGGAAAATGAAATCTTTCCCTCATTTCACTCGTTCGTAGCTTGCATTGAAGGACAAAGAACAGAGAACAAGGCGATTTAGGGATTCGTCGTTGGTCGTTGGTCGTGTTCACCATCCAAGCTTTCGTGTTTCGGTCCGTCAACCGAAGCTCCACCATTGCTTTCGTGTTTTCGTCCGTCAATCGAAGCTCCACTATCGCTTTCGTGTTTTCGTCCGTCAATCGAAGCTCCACTATCGCTTTCATGTTTCCATGTTCGCTTTCGTGTTTTGCTCTTGACCCTAAACTGAAACCATTGTTGGTATGAAACATGCTTCCTGTTTTTCTCTCTGAAAAAATTATTTTTTGGTGTGTTTTGGTCGCTGGTTTTTGCATATATGTTCTTCGTTTATGTTTAAAAAATTGTTTTCTATTGTATTTTTGGTTGCTGGTTGTTAGCACGAGGAGTTGCTAGAAGATTTGATGAAGCCAACAAGTTGATGAAGTTCCAGACTTAAAGCTCATGAGTGGATCACTTGAAGACTTCATGTAGATTTATGGAGTTTGGTCTAGAACTTAAGCTGTGTGTTGTGTGTGTTTGGTTTGATCTCAAAACAGTGGTGCATCCAATATCATTCAAGAATAAGCTCTAAAAATAAAATATGATTTAACAAAGGTTTTTTTTAAGAAATTATTAAAATTAGAACTTGTTCTTAAAACTGTTTTTCTATTAAAGAAAAACATTCGATTGAATGTGCAAAACAATCAATTGAATTTTAAAGATTGTTGTCTATAAAAGGTTGGTGCGCATTTTGAAACATATATGAAAAACATTCTAAACATTTCTGATCATGAGTTGTGAGTTTTCAAAAGAGAGAAAAATGTCCTTCTTATCTTGTGATAAAGATAATTCAAATCTCATACATCAAGAACTGAAGTCTGATTGATTCTGGAGCTTTGAATTTATTGAGACTGATACTTCACTGATTTGATCATCAGACTAAGCCTTTTATACCCTTTCTTCATTACTTGTGTAATCTGTTGTGTATAGAAGTGCTTGTTTTACTGAGTTCTTTGTATTGAATATTGTGGTGTTGTGAATTACTTGGTGTTGTCATTCTGTGAGTACAGTGGGTTCTGTACGGTGGTTGACTTGTTGAAAGGTTCAGTAAGGTGTTTTCTGGAATATACAGTGGAGTCTGTATGGTTCTGTGGTCTGCTGTAGGGTTCATTAGATTGTTTACTACTGGGAGCAGTGTGTTCTTGCAGAGTGCAAGAGTCTGTATTGTTGTAAACTGATCATTTTGATCTTGAGTAGTGGAAATCCTTACTGGTTGAGTAAGGGACTGGACGTAGCCCTTGAAGAAGGGTGAACCAGGATAAATCTTTGTGTTCTTGTTCTTTCTTGCTCTTTTCTTGAACTGTTCTTGCTAATTTTATTGATTTTCAGAATCTGATAAAATTCTTTAACTGGGATTAATTGATTAACAAACTGATAATAATTTGAGTATTCTTGAAATCATCTAATTCATCTGTATATAGTTTACTCAACTTATTTATGAATCTGAACTGTTTTCTAATTCAATGAGTTTACTGTTAATCAATCTGATTTTCCAAAAATACTATTTTTCTTAATAATTGTATAATTTCAGTTTTCAAATCTTAAACAATTTTTTTTTGTTTGATATTAGATTCTTTATACTGAAAATTCTTTCTAACACTTCCTGAAATATTTCTTTGAATTCTTGAAGTGTTTTCAACAATTCTTTTTCAGAATTTACTTAACAGTTTACTGGTTTTCCAGAATTAAAATCTGTCTTCAGTATACTGTTTCTAAGTTAATGTTATTGCTTTGGATTATTTTCTGAACCTTTACTGATTGCTTTTCATACCATCTTTAATAGTTTTTTTTTAAAGAATCTTCATTCCTCATATTATAAAGGTACTTTTGCAAAAAAATTTCAAGAGTTAATTTCAACCCCCTCTTGAACTTGGCCAAAACTTGTTTTACATTGGTTTCTATGTGTGCTTCATTTATGTATGACAATGTCTTCCCCCTAATAAAAAAAAATCACTTCTTGGAGTGTTTTACGTTCCTAGTTTTCGTGTCTCCTACATTTATGCGAAAGTCCAACTGAGCAAACCACTTAAGTGAACAGAGTAAATAATTGTTTGTTGGGTTTTCCACACCTTATTTGGTTTCCACCTTTGAGCCATGTATGTATTCCAGAGTTCTAGTGAGCAAACCAGTTAGGTGAACAGAGTAAACCATTTTTCCTGTTGGGTTTTCCACATCTTTCCTGGTTTCCACCTTTAAGAATTTATGTATGCAAAAATCATACTAAGCAAACCACTTAAGCCAACAGAGTAAACCATTGCCTGTTGGATTTTTCACACCTTGTCTGGTTTCCACCTTCGAGGAATGTATGTATTCAAAATTCATACTCAACGAACCACTTAGGTGACCAGAGTAAACCTTTTTCCAGCTAGGTTTTCCACACCTGGTTTCCACCTTTAAGCCACGTATGTATTCTAGAGTCATACTCAGCAAACCACTTAGGCCAACAGAGTAAACCATTTTCTAGTTGGGTTTTCCACACCTTATTTGGTTTCCACCTTTGAGCCATGTATATATTCCAGAGTCCTACTGAGCAAACCACTTAGGCCGACAGAGTAAACCATTTTCCAGTTGGGTTTTCCATACCTTATTTGGTTTTCACCTTTGAGCCATGTATGTATTCCAGATTCTTACTGAGCAAACCACTTAGGCCAATAGAGTAAACCATTGTCTGTTGGGTTTTTCACACCTTGTCTAGTTTCAACCTCTGATAATTTGTGTATGCCAAAGTCTTACTGAGCAAACCACTTAGGCCAACATAGTAAACCATTGCCTGTTAGGTTTCGCACACCTTGCTGGTTTCGATCTTTGAGGAATTTATGTATGCGAATGTCGTACTCAGTGAACCATTTAGGTCAAGAGAGGAAACCACTTATTGGTTTGTTGCAGATGTATGCAAAAGCCCTGCTTACAGGAACCTTCAATACCCTATTTGAAGTTTTTAGTTTTGTTGATTGTACTTTACCTATGTGACTAATGGGATTATTTTGTTTCGTAGTAGTTTGTTTTGTATAAATACATGGCTACAAAAGTATCTGTTGGAAAACGTAGATTTGGTAAATACATGGCTACAAAAGTATTTGTTACAAAGGTAAGTGATTGGTTAAATTAGATTTGGTTTTTAAAGGTACAGTTCTTGAAAATGTAGTCACTTGTTTGTTTATTTCCATTTGCAGCTTATAGTGAGGCACAAGATGCAAACTGATGTCGTTGTCGAAATTAATCGTCAAATGTCTTCATTCTAGAGGCAGAAGCTGGAGACTACTCCTTTCAAGTGGTTCCTGGGCTTGGAAGAGCCACTTCATATTTCAAATGTTGTTGTTAGGGAATTGGTCAGCAGGTGGTCTAGTTTGGACCTATGTTTTCGGGTTAGGGAATATTTAGTCCCATTTTCGGTTTTGGATGTATGCTTATTCTTGGGATTAGGGGTAGTAGGTGAGGAAGTTAACTTTGAAGACTGTGCTCCAGGTCTGGTTAACCAATTGCTTTAGGACAACGATATTACTATAAATACGATTGTAGCCAAACTCAGTGACATTATGGTAAATAGGAAAGAAAATGTTGATGACTTTTGCAGACGGTATATATTACTTGCATTTTGTACTTTTTATTTTCCTTGCTCTTCTAGGACCATTACTACTACAGTTCCTTGAGCTTGTTTAGATTGAAACTTGGTCAACATTTTGTTCACTGAGCAATTCTATAAAACAAAGTTAAATTATTTTCTGCAGCAACCAAACATTTTACTGAATGTGTTTGCATAAACATGAGGAGGGTTGTAGGGATTTACCATGGAATTCGATAAACTTTTGGGCCCATTGCCATTTTTTGGTACTAAAATCATGATTATGACTTTCCTCGGAGATGCGGTTTAGGAACTCCTGTGTTGGTAGGGGTTGGGAGGAGTGCGATTAACTAAAACAACTTCAACATTACCAGCTAGTCCTAGAATAACATTTGTTGTGGAGTTGCATCGGTGAACATATGACTCGATGTCACGTGCATCAATGTCAAGGTGCTCCCATGGTTCCATTTCTTCCCTTTCACCACTGCAAACAAATTATAATGAAATGAAAAATGAAGTTGTAGGTTGTGAAAACCAACAAGGACACAACGTCAATATTTAAAGAGAAAAGAAATGCTTGTGGCACTACATCAAGTGATGGGACATTTATCAATCCATTTGCTGTTTTACTGATATGCCTTTAAATTACCATGCCCTTTAAGTTGACACAGCGTTACTCGTTTGCCATTGCATGTGAAGAGTTTTCTACATGGGTCATGTCGACTTTTCCATGCTTTTAATGCTCGCCAAATGTATACTTACCACCATCAATGCTGCTGGTTTTGGTTGGTTCCCATTGTCTTTGCCATAGAAACATAATGCGGGAAAGAGTTTCTCACCTTTTCTCACCACCACACCGCATTCAATGGAAAGCCAGGTTGGTGTGTTTGGTTTTATTGCATTGCATCGCCTAGTTAATGCTAATAACTATGGTACAATTGTTACATGGTTGGGTTGCTTCATATTGTACATGTATATACAACCGTTTATATTGCATTATAACCTAAATCACACATAAATGATCTGCTTTAATGTCCTTGTGATATTTCAAGTATAGGGTTTCAGTTTATTAATATAGACAACGATGTGTTCTCATAGTAGTGCTTAAATATTGTGGGGTTATTTTAGTGATTCAATTTTATTTTCAGGTTATTTGCTCACTAGACAAAGATGTTTTGTCATTGGATGATATTGTTGTGGATGAAGAATGTCACAGGTCCAATGAACTTAACAAGGAGGGTTCGGATATAGTGGATGCATGTCCCACAGTTGGCATGTGTTTTGAAAGTCTTAATGATGCCACGACCTTCTACTGCCAATATGCCATTGAAAAAGGATTTGGTATTAGGACAAGATCTTTGAAGAAAGGAAATGACAACGAATTGAGGTACTTCATTCTAGTTTGCTCAAGACAGGGCAATTATGTATCAGCTATCCCTACAGAAAGGCATACTCAACCAACCCAAGTGTATGAGTGTCCAGCCTGAATTACACTCACAAAATAAGAGGATAAATGGTACATCACCTCTTTTGTCGACGAACACTCTAATGACCTCAGTCCAACTAAGTCAAGGCTGTTTCGTGGCAATAAGAACATCAACTTGAAAGTGCAGAGAACGCTTGAGATGAACGACAAGGCTGGGGTCAGGTTGAACAAAAGTTTTTCATCGTTAATCCATCAGGCTGGAGGTTATGAAAACCTTCCATTTGTGGAGCGAGACATTAGAAACTATGTCTCTGAACAAAGACGCATCCTAGGTAAAGAAGGTGATGGAAAAGCTTTGCTCAATCATTTCTCCCGAATGCATCAATTAAATAAGGATTTCTTCTTTGAGATTGACATGTATGAAGATAACCGCATCAGAAATGTTTTCTGGGCAGGTGCAAGAAGCAGGGCTACATATCATGATTTTGGAGACGTTGTATCATTTGACACAATGTATCTAACAAACAAGTACAACATGCCATTCACAATTATGTTGTTGAAGGAGATGCATGCATATATGAAGTGATAGAGGAGTCCATCACCAATGATTGCAGCTGTGAAAGTTTTTTCAGCATCTACTACAATCGGAAGACCAATGACTTCCACTATAAATGTCTATTGTTCAAGTTCAAGGGATAATGTGTAGACACTCTCTAGCTGTACTTGCCTAAGGGAGACAAAAGTTTGTCTTACCAAAATATGTACTGCAAAGGAGGAGCAAGAATGTTCGTAGAAGGCATGGTTATATTAGAGCATCATTTAACTCGAAGGACAAACTCCCACATATTGAACACTATGATGCTCTATGTGAAAGATTTTCCCATATTGCTGAGGTTGCCTGCGAAAAAGATCATACAATAGATTTATTATTTCACCATATCGAATACTTTGCCAAGCATAATGATATTTCTGTACAGCCAATTACATAGTGGTGTAGTGCTTCCCATGCAGCCGACAACATAGTCCATAATGAGGATTATAATGACAACCTCACCCCAAATATACATAGCCCTATGGCAGGCGCAAGAAAGGGAAGACCACGTTCAAGAAGATTAGAATTCGCTTATGAGAAACCTAAGAGGCGGAAGAGGTCAACCCATGCGCACCCAACAACTGTAACACAAAATTCAGTAAGAATTACAGTTCCACATTATGGTTTGAAATTATTGTGTGAGGTAACAGTTAATTTTAATATATGCTAAATCAAGTTGTTTTTTACCTTGTAGATCAATATGAATGGTAGCTGGACTCAACCACTTCATTCTTCCAAATACATTTCAATGGAGAACTTATCCAACACAGTTTTTTTTCAACAACGATTCACAAACAGTTGGTTATGAATTTCAATTACAAATTAAGCCAGTCTCTTCTGTTTTTACTTGCACAACTTAATTTAGAATTGGTTCGTTCACATGGTTGATTGTTTAATATTTAGGAACCCCATAAATAGGTGTGGATATTGACCACCTCAACAACAGTGTGTTTGTTAATACAAACAATGGCAATGTTTTTCAATCTTCTTTTTCATTTTGTCATCCAATGATTCTATCCAAATGCATGACACCCACATTGAAGTGGTTCACCATGTCATAATTAATGGTTACATCAACCTCGTTGCAGTTATTGTATAATACCCAAATATTTGTGGTTGGCTGTGTGTGATTTAGTAGTTGACTGCGTTCAAGAATTGAATACCCTGATAGTAACTGCTTTTTAAAATTTTAATTTTAGCCTTACTCGTATGGGATTGAATAATTTTCAAAGTGTTCTTTCAACATTGTCCTTACACATGTGGTCCAAACTGGTCAACCTGGACGTCCGGACATGGAAGCTATAAATATTTGTGGTTGGTTGCATGTGTTTTAGTGGTTGACTGCATTCAACAATTGAATACTCTGACAGGAACTGCCTTTAAAATTTTAAATTTAGCCTTACTCGTTTGGGATATAATCATTTTAAGAGTGTTCTTTCAACATTCTACTTACACACGTGTTCTTGGACGTCTAGCCATGGAAGTTGTGTCTACCAAATATTTGTGGTTGGCTGCATGTGTTTTAGTGGTTGACTACGTTCAACAATTGAACACCCTGACAAGAACTGCCTTCAAAATTTTAAATTTAGCCTTACTGAGGCATGTATGTATTCAAATGTCGTGATGAGTGAACCACATAGGTGACCAGAGTAAACCAGTTATTGGTTTCTTATAAACTGCTTTTTGCAACTGAAGCATGCATATATGTATTCAAATGTCGTGCTGAGTGAACCACATAGATGACCAGAGTAAACCACTTTTTTGTTTGTTGTAAGTTGCTTGTTTTCAATTAGACATGTATGTATGTATTCAAATGTCGTGATGAGTGAACCACATAGGTGACCAAGTAAAAAACTTATTGGTTTCTTGTAAATTGCTTGTTTCCAATTGAGACATGTATGTATGTATCCAAATGTCATGTTGAGTGAACCACATAGGTGACCAGAGTAAACGACCACTTAGTTTGTTGTAAGTTGCTTGTTTCCAACTTAGACATGTATGTATGTATTCAAATATTGTGTTGAGTGAACCACATAGGTGAGCAGAGTAAACCAATTTTTTGTTTATTGTAAGTTGTTTCTTTTCAACTGAGACATGTATGTATGTATTCAAATGTCGTGCTGAGTGAACCACATAGGTGACTAGAGTAAACCACTGGTTGGTTTGTTGTAAGTTGCTTGTTTCCAACTCAAACATGTATGTATGTATTCAAATATCGTGTTGAGTGAACCACATAGGTGAGCAGAGTAAACCATTTGTCTTGATCTTGAATCTTCGACAGAATCTCTATTAGCTTAATATTATCCTCGTGCAATATCCACTTCCCTACAAATTCTTCATTGAAACCTTGCATTTGTTGCTGAAAATAAAAGATCCCCAACAAGTTATATAGTGAATAAATCAACCAACCAAAACAATGTTCACAATAACACAAATTTACAAATCATGGAATATTGTGGCATGGTTTTCCATCAAACCTTGCCATCCCATCCCAAAGCTCCATAAATTTCATAACCATGACACCACAATCGTAGTTGAAAATGGTGAACACCATTTATCAGTTGACTTTAAAATTTCATACACTATTGTAACAGAAAATAACACTGCCACGTGAAAACTCACCTGTTTGGTTGACGAGGGACGTCCTGCATGATGAGTTTTAAAGGACTTGGTTTTTCCAACTCAAGATTGTCAACCAGACCAAACGGTATGCTTGTGACTATCATGATAATGTTAATAACACGTTCCATGAACTGAAAAAGTCCTAAACCCGTGAATCATCATGAACTTACAACTGCCTTGTGAATTGGCCTGAGGGTAGGATTACTTTGTCCTAAGGAGTCCAACACAAAGAGTTGTCTGCTGACACAATTAACCGTATAGCACCACCTATAGTCATTGTGAACTGTGGGGACAAAAACCTAAAATCCAATTTATATTAAGACATTATGGACAACTCGTTGAATATTTTCCAATCTAAACATAATAATCACTTACAAATTCAGCACACAAAACATCCTCAAGATGAATCATCCCATTTGGGTAAAATAATTTGTATTCCTCGTATTTCCATACTCGCAATTTGGGAAGTTTGGCCTTTCCCTTCCTTTTATGGTTTGTCATATCCTCAATCACAGCAGTCTGCAACAAGTTTAGATTCATTAAGCTATCTTAGACAAAACTTAAAAGAAGTACATATAGTACATATTTCACATACCAAAAAAAAGGGATTGGGGCATATTTGTTTGATCGTCCCATCATTTTTCCTTTGTTCATACATGAGGATGTTGCACACAAATAACATAACCTACAAACATTTTTTCACAATAAACAATTAGTCAAATTTTCAATTTGCTTTGTCAATTGAAGGTTACACAATAGCGTGAGGGCTAACCATATTATCAACTTTCCCCTCTGGGGCCAAGGACATAAGATCGCCCTTTGTAAGCATGTGTCGATCAATCTCCACAACAACTCTACAAAAAGCACCACATACGGATCTCTCAATTTTCATTCTTGACCAACAATAACATGAGCTCACCATTTTCAAATTGAAAGAAGTAAAATGAACACACCTACTATCTTCATAATCTCCACATGTAATAACCTTGTAGATTTTTCCATTGTCCATAACCGGGCTCATGGGATCAACACTAGGTTCAGGCCTCACAGGAATGACCTGTCTCTGCCCATCACTAGGCTCAAGCTTCACAGGAGTGAGCTGTCTCTGACCAACACTAGACGAAGGCCTCACAGGACTGGCCTACCTCTGGCCATCACTAGGCACAAGCCTCACGGGACTAGCCTGTCTCTGAGGACTGACATGATGCTCAGAATGTTGGACAATGGGTATGTTATGTGGTCCAATGGATGATGCTCCCACAAAACTCTGGCATGGAGAACTGAACAATTGTTTTTGAATCTGGTTGACCTTGTCCTCAAGAGTAGCAATCCGTTCCTCATTTGCCAGTTGTGTCCTTGTGGCCTCAGCTATTTCGTTGGAGAGAGTCTCTTCCCGGTTATCAGAGCATGCACCATGAACATCGTTCATGCCCTTTGGAGTTGGGGGTGGTGCAGAAGACTTGAGTGCTTCGTACACTTTATCGAATTCGTTTTCCTCCTCCCCAAGTTCCCAATCCAAGACAATCGACAAAAGTTGTATCTCGTTATTCTTGACAATAAAAAAACATATTGTATTCTAATAACATACAATATCCATAAACCATAATCAATATCTCATTAGTTAAAAAAGTAGAACATATATTGGAAGACCTCATACTAGTAGAAGGACATCCAAGCATTCGTGAGAATTGTGGACTGCAACCCAATCAACATGTTGTCCTCCCTATAATTGTTTCAAGCAAATACATCGTTTGTCAAACAAACATATAAAAAATAATTTAGATTGTTAAAACTATTATACTAACCTGCAGGACAACAACACAACCTAACAATTGTATAGCAACCGTGTTGTGCTGTTGATTGTACAATAGGGCAGCTCTGTTCAAACTTTGAACCAAGAAACTGTGAACGACTGCCCCCCAGTTATACATATTTAAATTTTGTACATTTTCTAATAAATGAAAATAAATTGTACTATTATTTCTAGAAGAGCGGGAAAAATAAAATGTTGCAAGTGCAAGAAATATGTAGAGCCTACAGAAGTCCTCAACATTTTCATCATTGTTTACACCAGAACCAAGCAACTTGGCAAGAATCAACTTTGTGGTAATGTCATTTCCAAGCGGTTGATGAAACCAACACCACCATCTTCAAGGGTAACCCCCTGCCCAGTTACCCCTAGCCCCAACGTGATACATACATCAAACAGAGAAAATGAGACTAAATATTTCCTGATGTGGAAACTATATACTATACCACCTACTAATCAGTTCCCTCAAAAGAACAGATGAAATCTGCATTGGCTGTTCCAAATACAACAACCATTTGAACGAAGTAGTGTCCAACATCTGCCTCTGAAGTGGGGACATCTAACAATTAATCTCAATAATGGCATTAATCTAGAGTTTGTGCCTGACTCTCAGCTGTTAATAGAAATCAACAAACAACTTACTATGTTTTCACACTTAAAGATTCAAATATGAAATAAAATTCCAGAAGTGACTAACCTTTGATTCTCCCTGATGACCTCTAGAGGATATTTTAGGAGTTATATCTGTATAGCAGGGAAACTGCTCCCAAAGAAAATTGGCCCATTAGTCAGATATGGAAAGTACAATCACAAACAAAATACTTAAAGTGAAACTGAACAACACAAGTAATACAAATTGGAAGTGTTTTTTGCATATACACATGTACAAGACATGGAAACCAGCACCCTGCCAAACCCACGACCCAAGTGGTTTACTATGTGTACCTAAGTGGTTCAAAGATGACTTCTTTTGCATACACACATGTACAAGTCATGGAAACCAACACTCTACCAAACCCACGACCCAAGTGGTTTACTATGTGTACCTAAGTGGTTCAAAGATGACTTCTTTCGGATACACACACGTACAAGACATGGAAACCAACACCCTGTCAAACCCATCACTGAAGTGGTTGACTATGTTAACCTAAGTGGTTCAATGACGACTTCTTTCGCATACACACACATAGAACACATGCAAACCACCAATGTGTCAAACCCACCATCCATTGGTGGACTATGATTGCAAAAGTGGTTGCTTGAGGAAGGGATTTCGCATACACATAAGTATCACACATGGAAACCGCAAATGTTAAACCCACAAAGAAATATTTTTATTTTCTGACCTAAGTGGTTAACTGTGGAAGACATTGGTACACACTGTAACCGGAAAAGTTGAACAATAAAGACATGAACAGATATGCAAACCAACAACGTAATCAATAGCAAAACATTCATATCTTCATTCACATGCTTGCTTTCAATAAACCCTAAAGTGTACCTTGTTTCACGCACAATGAGCGGTACACCTTCTGCCAGTCAACTCGAACTTTTGACATCGATTCATCGTACACAACCTCCGAAAATAGCAACGAAAATCGTCAATCAAAATGGTAAAGGAGCCCGTAAAATGTTGAAGACAAACAAACTACTTTGTTTCCAAACCAAGCTCTTTTATGTTCTCTGACCTTCAACATGTTGTCGACAATGCAATGCAATGATGGGATTGACCAATTTTAGTCGTCATTTTTTACACTTCATTCGGCATACAAAATTTCCCTCTACCCTCGCAAGACGACAAAGCAAGACAACGTAGGATAAGTTGGGGACAATCGTTCCCGCCAGTGCGAGCTCATGACATCAATATGAAATTGGTTCTCTATGTGGACGTAAGTGGTTCACTTTGGGCCATCCTTCAAATACACGTGTTAACATTCAAAATTCATCCAAGTTTAAAAAATGTCTCTCAGATCGTAGTGGTTAACTATGTTCACTTATGTGGTTTTCTAGGGTCACAATTTGAACACCCATGTTTGACTTTGGATGTCGAATCCTTCAACCTGAAAATGTTTATGAACCAATCTATTTCTTAGTCATCTTTGAACATTTTTGTTCCATTTGTCCTCCATCCTATTCAACGTGCAAGCCCCTGCGTGTCAAAATGGTGAAACCTTAACAAGGTGGTTAACTATGTGCACGTATGTGGTTCGCCTGTGCTGGACTTTTAATACATGGGTTCCACCTTGGAAATTCGGCTAAGTTTAAAAAATGACACTGACATCATATTGGTTAGCTTTGTTCAATTATGTGGTTTGCTAGGGTGACAATTCGAACACCCATATTTAACTTTGGATGTCAAATCCTTCAACCTCAAAATGTTTGTGAACCAATTCAGTTCTTAGTCATGTCTGAACATTGTTGATGAATTTTCGTTCCATCCAGCTCAACATGCAAGGCCCTGTGTGTGAAAGGATGAAACCTTATTAAGGTGGTTAGCTAAGTGTACATATGTGGTTCGATTGTGCTGGAATTTGAATACATGGGTTCCACCTTTGAAATTCGGCCAAGTTTACAAAAAATGACACTGACATCATAGTGGTTAGATGTGTTCACTTGTGTGGTTTGCCACGGTGACAATTCGAACACCCATATTTAACTTAGGATGTCGAATCCTTCAACCTGAAAATATTTGTGAACCAATCCAGTTCTCAGTGATGTTTCAACATTTTTGTTCCATATGTCATATATCCAGCTCAATGTGCAAGGCCCTGCGTGTGAAATGATGAAGCCTTATCAAGGTGGTTAGCTATGTGCACGTATCTGGTTCGCTTGTGATGGACTTTGAATATATGGGTTCCATCTTGGAAATTCGGTCAAGTTTACAAAAAAAGACACTCACATCATACTGGTTAGTTATGTTAACTTATGTGGTTTTCTAGGGTGACAATTTGAACATCCATATTTAACTGTTGGAATTTGAATCCTTCAACCTCGAAATGTTTATGTACCAATCCAATTGATAATCATCCTTCAACATTTTCTTTCCATTCGTCGTCCATCGAGGTCAACATGGATGCCGCTGCGTGTGAAATGATCAAGCCATTAACATGGTGGTTAGCTATGTGCAAGTATATGGTTCGCTTGGCATTGTTTTCAAATACATGTGTTCAACTTTCCAAATTCAGCCAACCAAGTTTAACAATTATTTGACCTTCAAGATAACATTGTGTTTTCCAAAAATTTCCATCCACTGGTCGCCCTACGAGGTCGACAAGGAAGGTCTTGTAGTAGTGTCATGACACCAACATCTAAGTGGTTTACTCATTTGAAGTATATGGTTTACGTGGGAAAGAATTCGAACACCTGTATATAAGTATGGAAGTTCTATCCTTGAACATGAAAATGTTGATCAATGAATCCAGTTGATAGTCATGATTTCAACGTATTGGTTCCATTTGGTAAAACATCCACGTCAATGGAAGTAGTTGCACTGAAATCTTGAAACCCTTGTCAAATTAGTTCTTTCTTTGCACTAACGTGGTTCGCTTGGGAAATTTTTTGAATACATTTGTTCAACTTTCAAATTTCAGCCAACCAAGTTTAAAACTGTTGATCACATTATTTGTAGTTTCGCTAATAAGGCATTTACCTATTAAAAAAAATTTCACTAATGTTATGTGTAAGTTTTTTACTTCGTTTCAACATAAACTAAAACATACATATGTTAATTGTTCTTTTGAATTAAAAAAGTATATTACATAAAATAACAATACCATAAATTTGTCCTCAAACATTAACCAACTACTTGTTCGTTGTGGTCATACATTAGGTTACAAAAGGAGGTCTTGTAACGACGCTACGTGCGCGCTTCCTTGGTTTCATTTTCAAGTGACGGACCATGCTACATTGTGCACATAGTTCATTCTAAACATTCACATCTGGTATGGGTGTTTCAGATGTTTTAAGAGTTATGGAATAATGAATTGAGTAGGGATCCACAGTGACCTCTCCAGTATTCTGGTCACTTTGTTGACATTTTGTTTTTGATTCAACAAATTATTTAGTTCTAGAACCTTTTCCGAATCCGTTCTTCTTGGTCTTCAACAACACGCACCAATTTTTTCTTTTTTCCCAACAAGTTTGCTAAAATTAGACTACTTGTTTGGATGGTGGTTAATTTCAAACAGAGATGGATGAAAGGCTTCCGTCACAATGTCAATCATGACCTCTTCACTGGACAGTGCTAAATCATGAATGACCTGATAATCACAATAATAACTACAATTGAATAATTTTAACCAATAATTATGAATTCATATTTCAGTGCATATATATTACTAACCAAATTCTTTATGCGTCTTTGGACCCCCCTTTCTACTTGGGGACAACAAATGCTCCAAAGCCCATATCTGTAATGCAATAAAATACAAATTTACCATCCATCAGCAACAAAGCTAGAGTAATTCACAAATCATAATTGAATTTAGGTCAAGCCATTTCATTTGAATTACCTGCAACACATGTGTACAGCCCACAAGATATGTATATCTAAGTTCAACATCGGCCCGCAAGGAAGTCGATGTTCGATACAAACTTTGCACCAAAAATTGGTACACAGTTGTTCCCCAGTTATAATTACAGAGTTCCCTAACTCATCTACAATACTAAATAAACTACGAAAAAAAAGTCCCCTTCACATTGGGCAATAAGAACTCACTCAACCCTAACAATATGTACAGTTTACAACAGTCATCAACATTTATGTCATTATGAAATTTCTCAAACTCATCAAAAAATCATCTTCACATAAACATGTTTAGAAGGAAATAACCTCCTAATATGGGAATCCTATGCTTCCCTTCTAAGATCAACCATACATCCACCTATTCTAAGATCCAAACCTACACAAATGTCTAAAGATGTAAAGGAAACCATGTCAGACCTTATAAAAACCTCCCTTCCTCTCAACCCATCATATGCATAACTCCTTCAGTAGTCTCATGTTGATTTTTGCTTTGACTCCAAGGTCCATGAACCATGCAAAAGGAGTTTTGCCATACAAGTCTTATGCTCTTCGGTAAGCATTGTATTAGTAACTTCCAGATATGTTATCCTGCAACAGTGCTGGAGACAGACCTATATAGAACAACAAAAAAATAACCAATTATGACCACAAAATACAACTTATCACAATTTTTAAATAATTAATATGGAGAACCCAACATGCAATGGTTAACTTTGTTCACCTAACTGTTTCAACGAGTACGAATTTCAAATACATACATGCCTCAGGTGGAAATGAGACAAGGTGTGAAAAAACCAACATGAAATGGTTTACTATGTTGGCCTAAATGGTTCGCTCAGTAGGAATTTGGAATACATACATGCATGCCTCAAGTTCGCTCAGTATGAATTTTGAATACATACATGCCTCGAAGGTTCACTCAGTAAATGGTTTACTTTGGTCACCTAAGTAGTTCCCTAAGTATGAATTTCGAATACATATATGCCTCAGAGGTTCACTCAGTAAATGGTTTACTCTGTTGGCCTAAGTGGTTTGCTCAGTAGGACTCTAGAATACATACATGGCTCAAAGGTGGAAACCAAATAATGTGTGAACAACCCAACAAGAAATGGTTTACTATGTTAGCTTAAATGGTTTGCTCATTAGGACTTTCGCACACATAAATTCTTAGAGGTGAAAACCAGGCAAGGTGTGGAAAACCAAACAAGAAAAATGGTTTAATTTGTTGGCCAAAGTGGTTTGCTCAGTAGGACTCTGGAATACATACATGGCTCAAAGGTGGAAACCAAATAAAGTGTGGAAAACCCAACAGGCAATGGTTTACTGTGTTAGCCTAAGTGGTTTGCTCAGTAAGACTTTCGCATACATAAATTCTTAGAGGTGGGAATCCATGCAAGGTGTGGAAAATCCAATAGAAAATGGTTTACTCTTCTCACTTAAGTGGTTCCATGAGTATGAATTTGGAATACTTACATTCCTCAAAGGTGGAAACCAGGCAAGGTGTGAAAAATCCAACAGGCAATGGTTTACTGTGTTAGCCTAAGTGGTTTGCTCAGTAGGACTTTCGCATACATAAATTCTTAGAGGTGGAAACTAGGCAAGGTGTGGAAAAACCAACAGGAAAAATGGTTTACTCTATTCACCTAACTGGTTTGCTCACTAGGACTCTAGAGTACATCCATGGCTCAAAGGTGGAAACCAAATAAGGTGTGGAAAACCCAACAGGCAATGGTTTACTATGTTAGCCTAAGTGGTTTGCTCAGTAGGACTTTCGCTTACATAAATTCTTAGAGGTGGAAACCAGGCAAGGTGTCGAAAACCCAACAGGAAAATGGTTTACTCGATTGGCCTAGGTGGTTTGCTCACTACGACTCTGGAATACATACATGGCTCAAAGTTGGAAACCAAATAAGGTGTGAAAAACCCAACAGACAGTGGCTTACTCTGTTCACCTAAGTGGTTTGCTCAATAGGACTTTCGCATACATGTAGCACACAAGAAAACTAGGAACATAAAGCCACCCAAGAAGTGATTTTTTTGTTAGGAGGAGGACATTAGCGTACGTAAAGGAAGCACACATGGAAACCAGCAACCCACAACACAACAAGAAACCATTTTTTGGCATACATGTATAACATGCCCAAACCAGCAAGCAAAAACACACCGTAGAAATGAGTTTTAAACCTAAACTAAGCACAAATGGAAACCACCAACCAAAAAGCACAGCAAGAAATGATTTTTAAACATAAACGAAGCACATATGCAAAAACCAACAACCAAAACACACCAAGAAATGATTTTTTCAGAGATGAAAACAAAAAGAATGTTTCATACCAATAACAGATGAGAGAACATACACAATTTAGGGTCAATAACAAAACATACACAACTCTTTACATTGGATGACACAAGACAAACACTGGATGCTTCGATTGACGGACTGAAACACGAAAGCTTAGGTTGTGAATAAGCAATCATAGTTGAAAAATGTAGTGGTGACAATTTTTAAAAATAAATATAAATTTTTTATGACTATTGTTTAATAATTTTGTGATTTAAAAATATATATTTTTAATTATGGTTGTTGAATAAAAATTACTTTCACTTGACTTTTAAGGATGCTTTATTATGAAGTTGTCATGGTATATGTGATAAAACCACATTTGAATATCATTATTTATGTAATGATTTTTTATTAATTATTATTTTTTTCTTTTTCTCTTATTGAGTTATCTGTCACACTCATTTTTATTCATAGTTACTATTATATTTATTATAGGTATTTTGACCGTTTAAAATGTTACACATTGTGTATATGTCAAATACTACATACATTTTATTTATAATTTGTTTCCAAGATTGATATGATCTTTGGGATTATCTTAATATGTCAGATATAGGTCCTCAATTTCGATAATACCCAAATTGGCATTTGAATGATACCTAGTACCCAATTATGAATCAAGTGATATATTTCTTTTATCATTTTTTCGTATTTGTTTTGTATCTTTAGGCTCACTCTGGATAAAGTTTAACAATAGAGTATAACAATAGGGTGTTACAAGGTGTATTAGGTGTATAAAGGAATTTTATAGGATTCAAGATCTGATTTCTTCAGTCGTTTACTTTCACTATTTTGGTTGTGATTGTAAAACACTAATAGCTTAACTGGTGTGTTTGAATGATAATATATATTGATTGGAAAATCCAAGAGGGAAAATACCAGGAAAATCAAACACAATGAAATATGAACCAGCCCTACATAAGAAATTGACACCACCTTCAATCCAAAACCTTAAGACATTGGATTTGTGGGTCTTCCTTCTTATATATTGCTCAACTTACTCAATTCTACTCAATGTGGAACTAAACTCACACTTAGATACCTAACAATCTCCCCCTCAAGTGAGAGTTATTCTTTCACATTAGTACACTCCCCCTCAAGCGGAAGCATTTTCAAACATGAGTACTGATGGAGGAGAGCTCAGGCAAGGTCCAATCAACACAGCAATGCTCGGACACCTTGAAGCAAACAAAGAGTCAGAGGCACCTATGCAGATTAAAATGCTGACTATTTTGAGCTTTGAGGATTCTTTTAAAAATTGTGAAAAGTAGAATAGGAAAATTTGGCTTTTGTAAATAACCCTAGGTGCCTTAGAAATTATAAAAGATACCTAGATTAGGGTTTTAGACGCATAGGATTTGAACATGTGGCGCCTATCCAATGGCGCCTAGTTTAGGAAAGAGTAGCTTGCTCCACACGCTAGGTTACCCTAACCTTAACGTGTGGCGCAAGTTAGGGTTCCCAACCCTAGCTTCTTCCATACGCCACTTAGGTAGCTTGCAAGGCAAGCTAGGGTTTCTTACCCTAGCTTCTTGTATACGCTACCTTAGCTTGCTAGAGAAGCTACTAGCTAATAAGAGGTTTAGGAACCTCCATTGTAAGCTTGATTTTGAGTAATGATATGCTGCCAAATTTTCAACACATTGCCTCAAGTTTCACATTGAGTTTCTTCTCTTAGAAGCTAGGAGCTTTCTTTCTTGAAGGTTGGCCCAACCTCCTTCAAGGCTTTCACCATCTACTTCACCATCAACCTCCTTACATACTTCCTTCCTTACATTTCCATGGCTTCCGCATCATGAGAAGTTTCATCCACTTCTTCTATTCGATGCTTCAAGGTTTCATCATGATGAACTTCCATTGAAGCTTGCGCAAGAAGCTAAGGCACCTAGGAGCTCCTCCATCATTTGGTATCATGAGCTTTGGTCTTCAAGAGCTAAGTTCTTGATCCTTTTCACTTTGTTTTGGCTTTTTCGTATACCACTGTTTTTACATGTCTTGATTGTTTTGTACCGATTAATTGTTGTGTTCTTGAGTTTAAACGGTTCAAATAGCATCAATCTTCTTGAACCTTCCAAAAATACATTGTTCTAAGTGTTCTAGGTGTTCTTGTGTGTGCCACAAGCTATCTTTTGTTTTGTTGAGTCTTTGTTGATTTTAATGGGTTCAAAGTGTTCAATTGTGTTCTAGCTTTTGTTTTTATGATCCATAGTATATGTCAGGTCATGTATGATCTCATATTGTCATCAAGTCCTTAGGTTTATGCTTGTAGAATAGGTTTGAGCAGTTTGTGTTTGCTGAAATTGTAAACAGAATGTGTTTACTGTTTTGTGTCATAATGTACTTTGTGTGCCTTTTAATTTTGCAATCTTCAGTTCTTTTAATTCACTATTAGATCATTAGTGAGTTTCCTAGAGTCATATCATTCTTGTACGTCTAGTAGTTTGTTCTAAATTTCGTTGGAATCCATAGGTTTCATTTTCCTGCACTGTTATTTGTTGATTAAGGTCATTGGACTTTGCAAAATTACTGAGAACAGAGTATTGTGTATTTGTAATTGAAAATTTGTGTGAGGCTACTTTGGAATGTGTAAGAGATACTGTGAAAAAGGCGCATTCTAATTCATTATGTACAAAAATGATAAATTGTAAAAGCCGAATGCTCTCTGCTGGTTAACAACTGATGATAGTGTAAAAATGCCTCTGTGTTTGAATTACTGCAACCGATCCAGTGATTTTTAATTACTCAAATTTGGAGTTATCGTAGCTTGAGATGTTACTAGTATGTGGTTAAAATTTGGAGATTTAATTCGCTTTGGTTTAGATGCAATAAACTTTTGAATCGGTGTTGCCAAAAACTTAAAGTAGGACAGCAGGACTGTTGCACTGGACCTAAAGAAACACACTCTGTTTTCGATTTATCTGGAGTGATTCAGTGCTCACATTGAACTGAAATTTGGTTTATACGTTCATTATTGAGTCGTGAGTGTATGATAAAACTTTTGTACCTAATTCCAAGAATTCGGACCGTGATAAATTTTACAAATACTGTTGCCAGAAGATTACTAAAACTAGAACTGAAAATAAGTCTCTGTTCTGGATTTATTTTGAAGGCAGGTCCTAAGTTTCTGAAATTTTGTGTGGATGATCCTTGTACTGTTTTGGAATTGTGGTCAAAATTTCAAGACAAAAGGAGAACTTTAGAGAAAATCATAAATCATGCAAGAGCTGCTGTTAGAACTGGAAACTCTAGTTTCTGTTTGCTGTTTTTGTTAATCTACTCTAGAGCCATTCTTAGATCATCTCTTTGAGTGCTAAACTTCTTTCTAAAGCTTTAATTTCTTGCTTGTCAATTTTATTTGCATTCTTTGAGTTTGTCAATTGTTATAATCCTTTTAAGTTGTGCTATTCAAATTAGCTTTTATTGCTTTGTATTTGTGACCTCATGGTGAAATAGTACTTTGGTGAAGCACTTAAGTTGAATTGGCCAATACATCAGAAGTGAAACTCCCAAGCACTATTGGAGAATGACACACAATGAGGAATGAAAGTCATGTGCAGAAAAACTTCTTGAACAAACACACCAAAAGCAAAGAGTGATACACTAGTGAGACAAAGAAACAACACAAGGAGTGCATAGGTTAAGAAATTTTAATTTTTCAGCAACAATCTTTCATTGTATTCATTTGAGTTGTAATTGTAAAACTCCTTATCATTAGTGGAATAATTCAAATGTATAGACGGTGAAGTGTTTCTAAGGTCCTTGGTGCCAAAGAACTTCACCTTAGGATTCGGCTAGTTTAAGCATTACGTGTAGACTAGTTTGTCTTATCTTGAGAACACTTCTTCACAAAATTTAAGATGTCTAAACATGCTTTCCATCCTAGTAGAAATGAATCGCTAGACAATACATCAGATTTTCAGAAAATATTGGAAGAACTTTGGGTTATGAAAATCAACACTGATGTACAATTTGGTATTATGGCGGAAGAAATTAAGACCTTAAAGAAGAAGGATCACAAGTATAAATCCAAAGCTAATTCATCAAAAAAATATTCTAGTAGTGAGGATGAAAGACCAGAGAGGGATAACTTAAGAGCAAATGAACACTACCAACTTGTCCCTTATCACCACCATAAAAGAGAGAGAAAATATAAGAGATTAGAGTAGATCTTCCCAATTTTCATGGAACTAATGATATAGATACATTTCTAGGTTGGGAGATGAAGGTGGAACAATTGTTTGAATGTTATGAAGTGAGTGAAGAAAAGAAAGTTCCCCTAGCTACTCTTAGTTTCCAATGACATGCATTGCATTGGTGGACTACCTTAATAAGGGATAGACGTCTCCACAATGAACCAACCATAGTGTATTGGAATGATCTTAAAAGTGCACTTAGAAAAAGACATATTCTCTCCTACTATCATAGAGAAGTCATGGATAAGCTCCATAGAATTAATCAAAAGAACATGAGTATTGAAGAATATAGACAGAAAATGGAGTTGTACATGATGAGGGCGGGAATTAGGGAAGAAGAAAATGTAACTATGGCTAGATTCTTGAGTGGATTGAGTCTAGAGATAAGAGATAGAGTAGAACTTCTCCCTTATAGGCATTTTCATGATTTAGTACAAATTTGTATTAAAGTGGAACAACAAGTTTAGAGGAAAAGCACAAATCGAAGTTTTTATTCTAACTCTTACTCCATGACCAATCATAAGAGAGAGGGAAAGTTTTTGAAAGAAAAACCAAGAGAGAATCCTCCTAAAGTCATAGTTCAAGAAAATACCAAAAGAAAAGAAGAATTCACACCCTTTGGCCGAACTAGTGATATTAAGTGTTTTAAATGCTTGGGTCGGGGTCATATACAATCTCAATATCCATCTATGAGAACCATTTTGATGAGAGGCCAACACCGTAGTGAGGAGGAAAAGAATGATGAAAACACTAGTGAGGGGTCGGATAATAAAAGAGGGGAGGATGCTTATGCTCATGAGGTAGAATTATTGATGATGAGACGCTCCCTTAACAGCCAACCTAGCCCACAACCCGAGTCACAACGAGAGAACATCTTCCACACAAGATGCAAAATTTCTAAAAATGTATGTTCTCTCATCATTGACAGTGGGTCGTGCTGTAATTGTTGTAGTGTTAGGATGGTTGATAAATTAAAACTTGAATTATTGCCCCACCCTAAACCTTATAAATTACATTGAATTAATGATGGGGGCG
>Ga0209489_103855_pt1 | contig 28604 bp, 25 predicted proteins | sample SiratrowhiteBW_FD_187527 | JGI IMG/M metagenome (GOLD analysis project Ga0209489, IMG submission 187527) | Root nodule microbial communities of legume samples collected from California, USA - Siratro white BW (SPAdes) (version 2) | ecosystem: Host-associated > Plants > Roots > Nodule | place... | reverse complement strand
TTTTTTTTTTTTTTTTTATTTTTATTTTTTTTTCTATTCTACTTTATGCATACACAAAAAGTAATCAAAGATTCGAATAGATGCGTAAGATATGTTATGAAAGAACAAAATTGTTTAACCTGTGTAAATATATTTAGTGTTTAAAAAAAATTCAAATTAATGTAATAGACCTAGTAAATATTGAAATAAGATAAATGTTTTCGTTAATACTTCGTCAAATTTAAATTTACAAAATGGAACACATTCACAGTGCTTATTAAAATTTAAATCCATCTAATATAAATTATTTAAATTAAGACAAAAATTAGAAGTATTTTCTTTAGTTTTATCTCTTTTATAAAACATATTGATAAGAATATTTTTTTTCCTTTATAAAATATATTAATAAGAATATTTTTTTTCCTTTAGATATTGGATGACAAGAATATAATCATCTTTTCTAATACATTGGATTTGCCTTTCAACCAATCCATTTGAATTGGAAGTATCACTTAAATCTATATTTTCGTTATCTCCTCCTCCTTCAACATTTTTCATAGTTCACTCATCATCTAATGGAATATCTTAAAGTTCAAACTCCCTAAGTGACCTTTTTCCACTTTCTTTTTGTCTGTCAATCTTAAATTAATCATGACATAAACAACATCATTTATAGTTTCATATGATTTTTTCTTTTTATGTGGATCTAATAAATGTAAATAGACATACATACAAGTAATTACTAATTTAGTATATTTTATTTGTAACTTCACAAGTTTTAAATTCTTATAATCTCAAATGCATTCCAATTACGTTCACATATGCATATTAAAGTAAGTAGGTGAATATATTTGAAGTTGTGGATGTTCATCTCCATAAAAAGGGGTTACTAGAGTCTTTTTTGCAATTGCCTTAATAGCCAAGGGGTTACTAAACAAATTTTCTTGGTTCTTGAAATCTTCTAGTTGCAAATCAATCAAGGGTTGGGTAGTGAGTCACCATCTTTTGTATATATTGTAGTATGTCAATTTTAACTTTTGTATCAATTTTAAGATCGAAGAATAATGCAATTCAAGATTCAGAAAATAGGTTGTAACATTCAAAGGCTTGTGGAGTTGGTTGTTCCACCTTGCATCAATAATATTTCACAAATTTTCATAACTAAAAATAAAAGAATAATAATTTGAATTAATGTTGTCCAATTTTTAAGGGGTCAAATCTAAAGATAAAATTAAATTTTAATTTGGAGATTAATGAATTATTTACCTTCTTATCACCATTACTTTGAGATGAAAGTCATGATTGATTTATCATCAGTATATACCATTCTAAGCATTTATATTATAAGAAATGCACTATCTACCATTCTAAGCATTTATATTATAAGAAATGCACCATTCAAACATATGACAATACTCTTTCAAAATTCTTTATCAAAAATCACATCTTTAACTGAATTTCTATCCTTTGTACTTTTTAAAACTTTTTTTTGTGTTGATATTTTTTTAATTTTTAAAATTTTATATTTTTATATTTTTTCGTTTTTACTCTTACGAATCACACAATCTATCTGAAACTACCATTCTGAGTATTTGTATTATAAGAAATTCACTCTTCAAACATACGACAATACTCTTCTAAAATTCTTTATAAAAATCACATCTTCAATTGAATTTCCATCCTTTGTACTTCTAAAATTCCTTTTTATGTTGATAATTTTTAATTTTTAATTTTTGAAATTTTGAAACTTTTATAATTTTTCGCTTTTACTTTTATACGAATTCACACAACCTACACATTAATATTGCTGACTTTTGAGAGAATTTTATTTATGAGAAAACATTTTTAATTCTTAACAGAATATGATATTAAGTATAAGATAATTTTTACTATCATATAAATATTTAAATAATTATTTATATGATTTTATTTTTAAAAATAAATACAATATGACAAATACTATTACACAAATATCTAAAATTTATTTAAACATAAAAATGTAATATAAGATTATTTTATATCATTTATAAATGCGCATTTTAAGTGATAAACATTAGATATAAAATGATGCGTGAGATCATATAAATCCCTAAATAACTTTTTAATATAAACATTAGATATAAAATGATGTGTGAGATCATACAAATCCCTAAATAACTTTTTAATATAACAGTAGTACAACTTACACGATTTATACTAAACAACCGATATCAAAAGTTTTATTTAAAAAAACTAAAAAAAGATGGTAGGTGTGATCATAGTCTTACTTGACCAACTAATTAATATGCATATCCAGAAAAAAAAAACAACTATTGATAAAAAAAGTTTTGTTTAACATATATCAATATCAATACACTTTAATGAATCAATGACATTAACATCAATATTCTAATTTTACATTCTAATTTTACGTCCAAATAAAAGCAAAGTTCAATTTATACTAATCATACGAATGACAACCCAAAATCCAATTTAAAGATTGAAAAAAATAAAGGTGTTGGCTTAGTTGACTTAACAAAGTGACCTATCATTTTCTTACATTCTCGAAGTACCGAGAAGAGTTTCAAGAAATAGGGTCTTAGTCATCCATCTTTGTGCGTTACACATAATAAGGTAAGTACCATCCTATTTTACCCTTATTTCATTTATTTTTTCCATATTCACTATCTTCCATTGTATTTTCCATTCCATTTGTTTCGTGTTATTTGCATTCTTGCTCAGCTTTCAGAATCAACACACACCTTTAGACCCCACCCACATCTTTGTGTTTCTCCAAGAAAACCAAGAAACCTCATCCACCTTCTCCTAACTATAAGTCACAACCTTAAACCTTTTCACCACCCAAATCATCTCAAAAATTCATGAAAACTTGTTCTAGCTCTTCCTTAAGAGGTATGCAACAAAGGCTCACAAATAAACCTTCAAAGAATCCAAGAAAGACAACCTAAAACCACCCTTTTTCATTTCCATAGCTTTTCACAAACCTTTAACCTTTTCTTCTTCCAAGAACTATCCAAAAACCTATCCTAAATCACCATTAGCCTTCCAAGAACCCTCCTAACACACAATAGATCCTTTAAACCTTCAAACCTTGGCCTAATCTCTATTCTAGGAAACCATCCTCGACTTAGAAATCAACCAAGATTCTCCTTCTTGGAAGCTTTGTCTTGTTTGTTGTGTTGCACCTTTTGAGGGTTGGAGTGGACTTTCTTTAGCACATTTGGGAGCCTAAGTGGGTTCTCATCACTGGACAATCTTACCATGTTCTAATACTTACATGAAATAATTTACTTGGTCCATGCAATTATTTTTTTACACGTTTTTCATTCAAGTTTCGTTTCTTTAACATGGCTGTTTGTCCATGTCATAAACATGTCATGCAAGAAATATTTCTTCAGGCCTAGTTTATTTTTCTCCAATGTCTCTCCAGATCGTATCAGACGAAACTTTTCATTGTAGAATTTGTTGGACCAAGAGCATCAGATGAAGTTCTAAGTTTTGTCTACTTTGGTAGCATTTTTCATGAAATAAGAGATAAGACAAAAACTTCATGTTCATTTTCTCTCCAACTTCATCAAACGAAGGTTTTAAATCTTTGGATTGTCAGACAAAAGGTATTGGATAAAACCTTTAATTGCTAATTGTTGAATCAGATGTAGTATTTCAGACAAATCTTTCTTATGTAATACTAGTTCATATTACTGATAAAGCGTATAAAGTTATCAAAATCATTTAATAATAATATCAATTATAGTATTTGTAAAAGTAGTGATATATTACATTTTCTTCCCCCTTTATAAAAATTTCCTCCAGAGAATTCTTGTTAACTAAATAGGTGGGATAACTTACTCTAATCTCTCCTTCCAATTTCTGGGTAACATCTCTAGCGTCTTTATCCAAAATAACTTTCACTAATGGATCTATTTGCCTCTTAACTACTTGATCTTCCTAATTGTAATTTGCAAAACCATTGTTTCAAAAGTAAGGTTATCCTTAAATTATACTTCTAGCATTATTACACGAGAAGAATAAAAATATATATTTTTCTTAATTGAGACACGTGAAACACATTATGGATATTAGAAAAAAAGACTATAATGAGATTTGGTCAGCAACTTAGCCTATTTTTCAAGAATTTGATAAGGACTAACGAATTGAGGAGCAAATTTCTTTGATTTCATGACCCTACCAATATCAGTAGTTAGGTTGATTTTCAAGAATACATAATCTCCTTCTCGAATTTCAAGGGATTTTCTATTTTTGTGAACATAACCTTTTGTCTGCATTGTTCTTAAAATTTTTCTGAATCATTTTTATTTTCTCTATAGTTTGTTAAACCATGACACAAAAGTAAATTTTCTCCAGTCTTGAACCAATACAAAGTATCCTACGCTTTCGACCATAAAGTGCTTGAAAAGGTATCCTACGCTTTCGACCATAAAGTGCTTGAAAAGGTGTCATGCGTATACTAGAATAGGAATTGTTATTATAAGTGAACTATATTAATGGTAAGTATTTGGTTCTAGCTACCTGAATGGAAGGACAATTTAAAGATGTTCCTCATGAGTCTTAGAATAGACAATGATATCAATTATAAGATCTAAAAAGGGATGAAAATTCATATTCTTATAACTCATATGTATTGCAAGAGTATAGTCATATAGAAGGCATTGCTTGATATTAATAATGTCTATATCTTGTTTGAGAAGCGGTTTTATGTACATCTTATGCTTTTATTCTAATTTGGTGATATCTTGAGATTAGATCTATTTTAGAAAGTATAAAAACTCCTTTAGATTAGGCTATTAGATCATCTATCCTTGGGAAAGGATGTTTGTTCTTCATGGTAAACTTGTTTAATCAAGGTAGTCAAAATCGAGATCTTACTTAAGATCGGAAAGAAACATGTAAATCGTAAACCGGAAGATCGTAACACGGATCGTAAGATCCTACAAATGTTATAAAAATTTACACATAAACACAAAATCATTATATTTTACCCAAAATTCATAATTAGACTTCACAATATATAAAAAGAATACATAATTAGGTGTAAACATTACATCCTAGTTACTTAGGATGGGAGTATGTAACTCCTTCCTAGTTACAAAATAATCTATCTAAACCAAGTAATCTTCTAACTTAAATTAATAATCTACATCGAGACCTTCAACTCCATCATTTTGATCTTCTTCTCCATTTAAATCAGTCATGTGTAAATCTTGACCATGAAAAGTTTCATCCTCCTCAACTTGGACTAGAAGCAAGTTTTCATCCAAATCCAATGCTTCATTATGGTCATGCTCATCTTCCACAATCCACTCTTCATCGGATGAGCAATCATCAATAGTAATTTGAGTTGGTTTTCTTACTTGCCTCTTCTTAGCTAATTTTGAATTAGCCATGACAAAAACATCATTCATGGTGCTTTGTTTTAGCTTATTTCTTCTCTTTGTATGGACCTAAACAAATGTAAAAAACAAATTCAAATGACCAAGTTGTGGACTAGTAGATTAGTAATTTTATTCTAGAGAAATATTTTATGTTAACTTACCATTTCAAAAGAACTCCACTTACGCTCACATCCAGAGGAGCTACATGTCAAGCTTAATATATGAATGGAAAATTTCTGGAGTTCAGGATACTTATCACCATAAGATTCCCATCAGTTTGCTGGAGTCTTTAAATTAATTGACGTAGTAGCCAACGAAGAACCAAGACATTTTGCCCATTTTTTGAAATCATCCATTTGAACATCAATGAGAGTTTATTCATCCTCATCCTTAACCAATCTAGTTAGACAATCCATTAGACCATGTTCCACTTCCAAATCTGCTTTAAATCCAGGACGATAATGCATTTGTGGGTTAAGAAAATAGCCTGCAGCATGCAAAGGTCTATGGAGTTGCTTGTCCCATCTTTCATCAATAATGTTCCATAAAGGAAAATAACTAACAAAAATATATTATACTGAGTTATTTTATTGTTTCAATTTAAAAAAAAACCACTATCTTAACATAACAAACAAATATAGACGATTAGCTAACCAAAATACCTTTTCTTGGCTGCATTAAAAGACTTTTGTATCTTCTCTTTGGTTTGGTCCATTACTTCGTAAATGAACCCCATGGCTGGCTTTTGATCCAAATCTACCAATCTAAGCACTTCAATTAGGGGCAATGCACCCTTCAAACAAGTTATAATACTCTTCCAAAATTCCTTGTCTAACACCACATCTTCAACCATGTTACCATCATTTGTTTTTGCAAACTTACTAGTTTTCCATTCTTCACTAGTAAACATTCTTATTAATGCTCCCTTATTCTTATTAATGTCTTCATGAGTAAACATTAAGTGCTTTGATTGGTTGATTCGGATCAAAAGCCAGTCACGGGGTTCATTTATGAAGCAATGGACCAAACCAAAGAGAAGATACAAAAGTCTTTTAATGCGGTCAAGAAAAGGTATTTTGGTTAGCTAATCGTCTATATTTATTTGTTATGTTAAGATAGTGATTTTGAAATTGAAAACAATAAACTAACTCAATATAATATATTTTTGTTAGTTATTTCCCTTTGTGGAACATTATTGATGAAAAATGGGACAAACAATTCCAAACAATTCCATAGACCTTTGCATGCTGCAGGCTATTTTCTTAACCCACAAATGCATTATCGTCTTGGATTTAAAGCAGATTTAGAAGTGAAACGAGGTCTAATGGATTGTCTAACTAGGATGATGGAGGATGAGGATGAATAAAATCAATTTGAGCTTTGAAAGCCTTTTTTATTTCTTTTGTGAGAATGTTTTTTGCTTGGTTGAGTTTTCCTAAGTGATCACTCTTCTCCCAATTATAGGTCACAACCTTAAACCTTTTCACCACCCAAATGCATCACCCACCTTGTTCTAACTCTTCCTTAATCTAACTCTTCCTTAAGAGGTTTGCAAGAAAGTCCCACAAAGAAACCTCCAAACAATCCAAGAAAGACAACTAACCACCACATTTCATTTCCATAGCTTTCTCAAACTTTTAACCTTTGTTCTCCCAAGAACTCTTCAAAATCTACCATAAACCTACCTTGAACCTTGAAACCTCCCTAGGTTCCCTTATCCCTTCAACCTTGAGCTAACAAAACCATTAGCTATCCAAAATCAACCTAGAAAACCACCAAGATTCATTGTGAGTTGTGCTGCAACTTTGAGACTTGAAGTGGACTTTCCTTGACACCTAAGTGGATTCTCATAAAAAACTTTTATAATAAGTTTATGAGTTTTTAACTTAAATCACCTTGACTTTGATTAATGTTGTGTTTAAGCTATGTCAAAAATTAAAAAAATGTATTTTAAATTGGACACTTTACCAATATGTATTGGTGAGTGGTGTACACATGTCCCTGTCCAACACATTTCAAACACAGGAACACATAGTTAAAGATGTTTGAGCTTCATTGGTTAGATATTCAGAACTTTACCACAAGAAAGTGTTTGGCGCATTGGGGTGAAGTTGTTGAAGAGTAAAGTTGCCTGTGTCCAACGAGTTGGCGATAGCTTGAGGTGGTCTGTGTCCTTTGGCTTCTCACGTTGAGATTCTATTTTCAACACTCCAAAGAGGTTTGGTGACAGAATCTGCAGAATTCTGCTCAACCGGTTGGTTTCTATCACTGCTCCAAGCTGCAATATCCTTATTTGTAGTGCATAAACCAAGTGTTTAGATAATATTTTATCTTTTTCAGACTAATGCTTCTGTTTCTGCGCAATTCAATTTATCACCAGTACATGCTTAAGTTTAAGCCAGTAGTTCTCTCTTGCTTAAGCTTGATATAATGCTTCAAATATGGAAAGAGTAATCAGCAGGAGGGAGGGTTGCACAAGGGACGAGAGAGTGTGATTGTTTATGAAAACAGTTTTTGTTACTTAAATTAAGAATATCAACCAAGTTTTAGTGCAATTAGTAGAAACATAAAGTTCCAACATAAAATCTGATTTGAAGAGGAACCAAACATATTATAAAATCAGAAACTGGTATATACCTAAATTATTAGAATATATTTGGTTCTCTTGGATTGTACAAGAAGCAAATTACTAGATTGAAAGAAACATTTCTAAATAAGTTATAGGCTTTCTTCTGATTGTTTTCATAAAAGTGTTCTGTGGAGAAGCATAAATAAAGCTTTAGTTAAAATATAAATCATGTCTACCATTATCCAACACTTCAAACAACATTAAAAGTTCACTTTGAGCATTTTATTTATTTTTCAACTTTTAAGTAAATTATTCACCTTGGTTATATTTCTTAGGAGTCAATCACGTCTATCATAGAACCTGTAATTTCTACTGTAGAATCAGTACAATTTGAAGATAATTCATTATGAAGGGTCTTTCTTTCAACGTAGAACGCTGGTCTTTGAGGTAAGGGAACGATTGCACTTTTGTTTGTCAACATTGATACAATGTCAGACATGGTTGGTCGATCATCTGCATAATGTTCTACGCACAAGAGACCAATTTGAATGCATCTTTGTACTTCATCAGGATCAAATGACTCGTTTATTGATGGATCCACTAACTGTGAACATGCACCATCTTTCCATAGCTCCCATGTCTGTGAATATTTTAGTCAAATTAGACACGGGGAACAATAAGAGAAAATAACTCAATATCACTAATTTTACATACATGTCCTATTAGATTTAATGGGCGATCAACATCATAGCAACCAAAGTTTCTTCTTCCACTAACAATTTCAAGTAACAACACTCCAAAACTATAAACGTCAGACTTTGTAGAGAAAGCTCCTTCCATCATATATTCTGGAGACATGTAACCACTGCAATAAAAACTAATTTATAACATGATGAAATATTATATATTCATAAAAAGGGAACAAAAAGAGTTTGTCAAGCTCACTGAGTTCCAACAATTCTATTGGTATTTGAGGCTGATTCTTGTTGTGTAAATATTCTTGCCATTCCAAAATCTGATATTTTTGGATTCATTTGCTAGCTTTCAAGTCTCTGTGAATGACTTTGAGTCTTGAGTACTTATGAAGATAAAGTAATCCTTGGGAAATTCCTTCTATTATTTTGAACCGCTTCTTCCAATCTAGTAATTTGCCTTTTGTACAATCTTGCAAATGTCAATATATATACAGTGATGAGTTAGTATGTGTACCAGACAAAAACGACTTTTCTAGTGTGATTGTTGAGTGTCCTCAACCATCACTGAAAAACCTTAGTTAAGAAAACTTAAAAAGTTTCCCTATATATGTATTCTAATTGATACAAAATAATGAAAACAATATTTTGCTTTTGTCCTTGAAAAGAACACATAATTAACTGGAATCATATATTCCTCACCGAATAGATAGAAATCCAGACTTTTATTTGGCATGTACTCATAAATTAGAATCCTCTCTTCTTCATGAATGCAACAACCAAGTAGTTGTACAAGATTCATATGCTGAAGTTCACATATTAGTGTTAGTTCATTCTTAAACTCCACAATTCCTTGTCCAGATGTTTTTGAAAGTCTTTTTACAGCAATCTCTTGGCCTGTTGGAAGAATTCCCTAAAATGACAGTAAAACAAGAAATATTGAGTACTCTAATTGACACAAACTTGTTAATGCATAACTTCATTGGTTTCAAGTCACCTTATAAACGGGTCCAAAGCCTCCTTGTCCTAACTTATTCTCCGATGAAAATCCATTCGTTGCTTCCATAACCGATGTGTAATTAAACAATTTTAGGCCATTTCCCTTTTTTAAATCAACTTCAAAATCTTCCATTGCAGATGACCGACTACAAGTTGCCAAACGTACCATCTTCATCACCATCCTTTGCCTTTTCTTCTCTGTATGATGAATATGAGAATAAATTATCAAAAATTGTGTTTAGTGGTGTACTACATTGATTTTGAAGTACGTAACTACCTTGAAACACAAATTTTCGTTTCTTTAAGGCTAGGCAAATAGTGAATAAGCAAATCGCAAGTAAAGCAGTTGCTGCTACTGCACCTATCCATATCCACTTTTTCGTACCTGCATAGAGTGTTTTCATATATAACAATTAATATTATGGTATTATAATTTCTCAACAACCAAAGCAATGACTGCTTTCTGTTAGGCCATACGCAATCCTGATTGTATGTGTCTAAGGTATAAAAAACCTGAAAAATCATCAAAATCGTACATATAGTACACAGTAGTATAAACTAAAGAAATTAATCGAACAATTAAGTAGACTTACCCTTATGATGAGTTAACATGTTCACAATTAAGTAAAGGTTTTCACCAGAAACATCAAAACTATAATTTGCAGCGGAAATCGAGTGAAAGAACACACATCCAGTTCCATTTCTATATAATTCCATGAATCCACTGCAAGTACAATTGTTCCAGCAACTGGTCTCACAATCACTGTAACCATAACTTATATTTTCTGCAATGCTTAGATTCTGATAACTTAAGTAACCATCGTTTTTCCGGAACACATCACCAGGATTCCTACACTCGGGTATATCCTGCCATCTTTGGCACCCTCCATCAGTGTTATATCCATAACATAGATCAGCTCTTGCAACATATTCTTCTCTTGTATTATAGTATAACCGTCCAGTGTCCGAGAGGAACCACCAACGTGTAAGGTTTTCATTTGTAGATGTGAAAGAGAAGGTGTCCTCATCCCCATTGGACACTATGGTGTACTTCAACATGCCTTGTGCTTCTTCTGGAATGTGCTCAAATCTATTATTCCTCAGTTTCCCACTTTTCCAACAAACTTTCCCTCTTCTCCTTATCATCAGTTCTTGTCCCCTCGCTTCCCATTCAAGACTAAAGGCTCCTGGAGTCGCTCGCTCACCGGTCAACTGTGAAAAAAGCAACCAACGGTGGCCTGTTTTGTGATTAACACCTAACTTCATGGTGGGGGGCAAAGTGTCAGCGGGATAATCAAAAGTCTGCCACAAGAGAGTGTTAGTCCCATTGGAGTGAAGTTGTTGAAGCACAAAGTTGCCTGTGTCCAACAAAGTGGCCACAGTGTTGTTGATAGGTTGAGGAGGAGAATACAGAATAATTGGCTTTTTCACAGATTCAGATTCTATTTTCAGCACCCCGGAGAAGTTTAGGGTAGAACTGCATCATCACTCTGGTTGACAGGTTCTTCTCTATTACCCACCCAAACTAGCATATTATCATTTGCATTGAATTCCATCAAATATTGGTCCTCCTGATTATCAACTATCGAACTGAAACTCAGACAATATTTGAACTTTTTTGAACATAGTGTATATGTGTTATCACCAGACTTTAAACTGTCATTTGCTGCTTCAACATGAACACAAGTACTCCACCACAAGCACAAGCACATGAAAGCAAGCAGCTTCTGTAGCCTATGCCTGATAGCATGCTTCAAACATGGAAAGACTAAGCTGCATGATGGTTTATAAAAAGAAATTTATAGCAACATGAAACTAAGTTCTGAAATTAAAACCACACACGCATTGAATCTATCAGAAGCATATACTCACAAGACGTGAAGGAGGGTCATTCCAAATCTTATTACAAGCTTCACACCTTAACTTTGGCTTTGGAATTCTGCAGCAAAAATGAATGGCCTGTCAGCACAGGCTAAGAAAGAAGAAAAAACAGTATTCTTTAATGCAATTATTGAAGTAACGAAAACCCGATAATGATATGATGGACTATTGATCCCACATTAGAAGAAGAAGGGTGCTTGATATTTTGACACTATACACCTTAAAATACATTTATTTGATACAGAAATAAACTATTATTTTATTATTCTATAAGATTTTATTGAATAAAACATTTGTCAATATAATTTATGAACAATAGTAAAAATATAATTTTAAAAAGAAATTAACTAGCTTAAAGATCTTACGTTCTTTGAATATTGAAGTAATATTTATAATATTATTTAATGTATGTTTTCATTCCCTAAAAGGTTATATGATGACACTTGTGTTATAAAATGTATTCTTCTTACTTATAAATCATAATTGAAAAATATCATATTTATGTTTTTTTTTTTAATTTTAATGGTATTGTAAAGTAATGTATCTTTGTCATCCTATCAGATAACATTTGTGCCTAATACTTTGTCAATTTCATAAAATTTTGAGAAATGGAGAAGTTGGATAAGAAAAATTTTGAAACCTAAGGCATTAATATTCTGGATTGATTATGCTGTCAAATTTATTATATGATTGATTAGTGATCCGTAAATAAAAATTATTTTTCTATTGTCGAATAATTTTTAATTGTGTAAAAGGGATGAAAATTGTGGTGATTTTTCTATTGGTGTTTTTCAAAATTGAGATGTTTCAAGAAATGGTAAGTGTTGATTATTTTTGTTTTGTAATGTTATACAAAAAAAGTAAACCGTATGTTCTTGTTATTTAAATTACCTATTAATTGTATTTTAAAGTATAAAATATATGATTTTGTAAGATTGTTGAGAAGTTATCTACTTTGAATATCAATTAATGAAAATTGCAGTTTATACATCCTTAATTCTTTATTAAATATATCCAATCATACAAGTAGTAAAATAGAAAGTCTATGTTTTTTCCAAGAAAATACACACTAGGTTCTAGGTCTTAAAGTGAATATGTTAGTCTTTCAAGTTATAATGACTTTAATGAATTATGGAGTTATAATGACTTTAATGAATTATGGAGTCTTAAGATAGTAGGTGTCCATTGTGTAACATGGTTGAGGAAACTCTATAACATATGTTCACTAATTGTGAAATTGTAAAGAGAATGTGGGATAACTATGATAGGTGGATAAGAATATGATCCGTTTAGACACCATTCAATTGTAAATCATTTTCAACAATTTTATCTATCAAACTTTAACAGGAAAATAAATGAAGTATGGAAGGGTATATGAGTAGTCACAGTGTGGGAGAATTGGAAGCATAGGAATATAGTAATGTTTAATAACGGGATAGTGGATGACATAGAGATTTGTACACTAGCACAACTTAAAACATGGTCTTGGGCTAAATTCAGATGACAGAAGGTGAATTACTTTGCTTCAGAATGATTCCATTGCCCTTTCTTTGTCTAGGTAGTATTACATAATATTGCAACGATTGTTTAGGTGTGACTTGGAGGTAGGACCCGAGTTTGGTGAAATGACAGAGGGGAGCAGGATAGGTATCCGTTTATATTTGGTTGTGTTTGCAGGTAGCCCAATCTAATGTAGCAACTATCTTCAGCAAATGGAGTGCAGGGAGACGAATTAGAAATATAGTATTGAGATGTAGAATAATTGTCCTGTTAAGAGGAAAACACGAACATATAATTATTACTTAGCTATATACCATAATCTATTTGAAAAAAAGGAAATGTGTGTCCTGGGATTGCGTGCTTGAGCACTTAGATTGTTTTTGTGCATAACGTAACTTTCTTGCTAAATTGGTGCATTGATGTTGTTGGGTGGAAAAACGGTCTTGGTGTGGCTAACATGTGAAACAAGTAAAGCACTATGGCAGAATAAGCTATTGGTGTTGTTTATAATTTAAAAACATATCTAAACTAAAAAACAATTTAAAACCAATTATAAATCAAAAAGGTCTGTTAAAAACAGACTACTAGACTTGGTAACTAATACCCTAAATTTATGGAACCAAAAAAATTAAATATCAAATCTCTTGATTTTTGTTGTTTCTCCTGCACTTGTCTTATTATGAATTTTTCCAAATTATATCATAAGAGGCATTTTTCCAACACTCCTCCTTGCCTCTTTTGATGTAAATTCCAATTTTGTCTTTCAATTCTTCAAATCTACCTCTTGGAGGAACTTTAATTAAAATATCAACTAATTGATTATTGATCTTCAGAATCTTTTTCCGTGGACTTTGATATGCTTCTTCACGACGGGCATCCTTGTTTCTCTTCTTGACAGATTTCTTGGTTGCCTTGACCTTAGCTTCTAAAATTGCTACAGGAATATATGATGGTCTTTCCTTAATATCATCCCTGCTAATAAATTTGGTAACTTGGCCCCTGGGCCTCTCTTTAATTCTCATTGATATACCAACAGGGCCATTAACAGCAACAGATCCTTGCCTGCCTTTGAACGCGCAACTCTTCTTCTTCTTTGCTTTCTCAATTGTTTCCATTTTCTCCCAATTCCCAACTTTAGCCGCAGAGGAATAGGCTAAGTCGGTTTGTATATTTGCCGAAAAACTTTTGCCCTTCATCTTTATTGACATCAATTTAATGCCAGTTGAATCAAAGACTTCACAAGTTTTATCTTTGAATACAACAGCATAATCTTTCTCTAAAAGTTGTCTGACACTTAACAAATTTTGATCAATCTCAAGAACATATAGAACATCAGAAATTATTCTTTTACCTGAGTCAGAATCAATGGCAATATCACCTATGCCTTTGACCTCAATATAGTCTCCATTCCCAATTCTGACTTTCGAAAGATGGGTTTTGTCCAGCTTTACAAACATGTCTTTATCATAAGTCATGTGATGAGTGCATCCACTATCAATCAACCATGTTTCACTAGCGATGTCACTAGCAAAGCAAGTTGCCACAAAAGATGCTCATCCTTCTCGTATTTAGTCTCTTGAGCAATTTGCGCCTCTTGTTGCTTTCTTTTGTATACCTTCTCTACATGACCCTTTTGATTACAAGATCTACACACCACATCGGGTCTCCACCAACATCTCCAATGTGGATAAGAAGTTTTTTTACAGTATTGACATACTGAGTACTTCTCCTTCTCGTCATTGTCATCCTCATCACTCTTCTTCTCATTTTTTCAGCCTTTCTTCTTTATTTTGTAACTCGGCTGTGACTTTGCTAGTAAAGCTCATTCAATATTCGGCGGCTCTTGTCTCAACATTCTTCTCTGCTCTTGGGTTTGCAGAGAGTTCATCAATTCGGTTAATGAGATTTTCGTGAGATCTCTAGAATCTTCAAGTGAAGAAACCTTTGCTTCAAACCTCTCAGGGAGGCTCACAAACACTTTTTCTACAATTTTTCTGTCAGGCAAATCTTCACGTAATAAACGAATTTTGTTTACCACGATCAAGAGTCTATCAAAATATTCTTTGATAGTCTCGGTCTCTTTCATCCTCAGTATCTCAAATTCTCTTCTAAGATTGAGAATTTGCATATGCCGAGTTCTTTCATTTCCTTGAAACGCCTCGTGGAGAGTATCCCATGCTTCTTTAGCTGTTTCACAGGCCATAATTCTAGTGAAAACAACATCAGAAACAACACAGTGAATACAGGTCTTGGCCTTCGATCTTCTCATTACTTCATCATTGTAATTTCTGATTTGAGCTACAATTGAATTTTCTTGTAGCGCCTGAGTTTCAGACATCACAACATCCCACAAACCACTTGCTTCTAATAAGACTTCATTTTGACAGACCATATCTCAAAGTTTTCACCTGAGAAAACTGGTGGATCTGCCATGAAATTTCCGGCCATATCTTAATTCTCGTCACTCGGGTCTCATTGATCTCTCACACTATCAGGCCCTTAAGAACTAAGAGCTCTGATACCACTTTATAGATATATTTGAGTGCAAGGATAAATCTTTATTGATATAAACTAATATTTATACATCTTCAAGAAAAACAGAATCTAAAACCATAATTTAAAAACATATCTAAACTAAAAAATAGTTTAAAACCAATTATAAATCAAAAAAGTCTGTTACAAACAGACTACTAGACTTGGTAACTAACACCTTAAATTTATGGAACCAAAAAAACTAAATATCAAATCTCTTGATTTTTGTTGTTTCTCCTGCACCTGTCTTATTCTGAATTTTTCCAAATTACATCATAAGAGGCATTTTTCCAATACTACCAAAGATTAATTCCTTATTTTATATTAGGGTTGGAACACTCCTCAAATACTCCTATTAATTTCTTTAATGTTAAAAAAAAAAGAAAAAAAGATTAGCACTTTGTGTAGCCTAGCCACCATCATTGGCGAAAAGCCACTCTTTTCCCATGTGCTGCTGGTTTTCAAAGAGAACCAACTTAGTCCATATGTGAATAAAATAAAGAAAATAAAGAAAATTGTTTACCAGAAGTTGAATATGCTTCCGTGTTGAATTTCAATAATTTCTGTCAATAATAGTAACATGATTTCAGTTTATATTTCAATATATTCTTTATTCAAAAAATATGAAATAATAGAGAATAATATTAAAGAAAATTTTACTACATAAAATTAAAGAAAATAAACTTTGATAAATAGCGAGATTAAGTTAGATGCCATGTATATTTTTCTTCTTCCCCTTATTCTTGCTTACATTACGCTTTCCCTGAACATTTTGCAGGTTTCTAGTTTAGAAGAAGATTTTACTTTTTTTTTTTTTGCTTTTATTTTGTTTTGTTTTTTCTGCTGGCCGTCTGGTGATAAATATGTTTTTGGTTTTTGCTTGCTTCAATTTTGTTCAATATTTTTTTAATTATGTTTTGAATTGTGTCAAATATTCATTCATAGTGTTTTGTTTATGTTTTATTAGAGTAAAGTACATTTTGTGTTTTTGTTATGATAAGCCGTCTGATGGTAGGTAGTTTGTTCCATTTTCTTATATTTTCAGTTTTGTTTTCTCACATGATTTTTGTTGAGTTTTGAGTCATAAGAGTAGACGATCTCCTAGCCTAACCTGCTTAACGAACTACCCAAATCGTCTACCAATCATAAATCAAATCTATCTACAACCTTCTAGCCAGGTGCTAATATGATTAACCTTTCACATCCACCCCTCTTGGCTTACACATTTTCGTAGCCTTACCTTACTGCCCCAAGCTTCAATATAGAAGATGCTCCAAATCACTATAGTAGACGTCTCTTTGTGCTACCATCCTATTTTTTCTCTAAATGTGCAGGCTTTTCTTATAGAGGAAAAGGTTGAAGAAATTTGCTACAGTTCCCAAGCTTGATGAAGGAGTTTGTCATCTTCCTTTTTACATTCTATTATTTCTCTTATTCTTTGAATTGCTTGTTTTTACACAGAAGACAATGTAAGCTTTAAGTGTGGGAAAGAGATCAATAGTTTAAGAATTATTTTACTTTCTTGTTTTGATTTCTTCGAAACTTTTAGAATGCATGATAAAATATTTATGCATATTTTCATTAGATTTATAGGAGTGTATAACAGTTGACAATTTCATAATTATTGAAAAACTAGTTTTTTGATTGGTGTTGTTTGGATTTTCTGTAATTTGTGGAATAAATTGGTTTTGAAAGTGGTTGGGTGAATCTTTTATGTAAGACTATCACTTATGAGATTTTGAGTCTTATTGATAAATCTTTTAATGAATCGTGTGATGGGATTATGTAATGTCTTTTTTGGTGTGTTTTTAATTATGTTTGCTTATAATAGAGCTTTAACTCTCTGTTAACTTTGTTTTACATCCATAAATTGATATGATTGAGACATTTTTTAAACTGATTGATTGGATTCACAATTAAATTTCTTAAGAGATGACTTAGATTAACTGATCTTATTTATACTATTATCATTTTGATATTGTTAGACAATCTAATACTATAATAGACTGTCTATACTTGAATTCTTTTAATTTGACTATAAAAACAATAATCGATTACTTTATATATATATATATATATATTTTTTTTTTCTCAACTTATCCTTAGTGACTAGTGTGTTTATACCGAATTTCGATGTGATAGACTTATGAAAAAAAAGTCTAATCTTTATCTTTAAACCTTAAATCGGATACTATCCTGCATCATCGTATATGCAGATTTTATTGAAAAACCTCATGTTTTCCAGCCTTTTACTCTCACTCTCTTCTCCACTACGCGTGTGTCCACTCTCATTATTGTCTTGTTCATTGTCTTATATTCCCACCCTCCCATTGTCTCTTCATTGTCCCACATTCCCACCCTTCCATTGTTGTCCTCTTCATTGTCCCACATTCCCACCCTATAGAAAAAAATTCTAGTACACTCTTTAGTATTGACTTTCTAATGTCTCCTCCACCAACCATCTATCTTCCAATATAACTCATCAAACGAAGCAATTTGTTTTTAAATCCACATGATTTCTTTCAACCCTCTCCACCACAATGATTTTTTTTGGGCTTTACTTAATTCTTCAGCACCATTGATTCCACTACCTCTTTTCATATTTCTTTTTCTTCATCGTGAGTCTCAATTTCCACTTTATTGTAAGTGCTTTGTTAATATTCTTTATATCCTTTATGCCCAATGCCCAACAATCTTTTAGTTTCATATCCTCTCTCAGCTCACTAAACAATACCCCTTCCTTTGACACCCATCCCTATAGGAATGGTCACTATATTCTTGATTTTTTCTGCCACTAATTTAGGCGTTATCTAAAGAGACGTGTAGAATAATACTTTGCTCCATTTACTAAATTGACTGAACACGTCTTTCCTATAATAATGATACTTGTCTACCTTTCCAACTTGCCAACCTCTTTTTATTTTCTCAATCAATTGTTCCTAAAATTGAAGTCTCCTCCAATTTCTTAAAACATCACATATATTTTTGAACACTTGTATTTCTTGATGCTTGACACTTGTCATATGTAAATTTTCATGTCTAATTAATCTTCATAACTCATGTTCTTATAAAAATATGGCCTATCCTAAAATGCAGAACAAAACCCATTTTCTCTACTTTTATGATGACAAAAGAGAAATGGAGTGACTACTAATGGGAAAAAGAAAAACACAAAAGATATGAAGAAAATATATTTTACTTTTTAAATTCCTTCTCTTAAGAAAACTTCTACAAAAAAATCTATCCAAAATATATAAAAGTGAATTTAAAATATGCTTTTAACTTTTCTTCTCATATGTTGTTCTCTCACGTTCAAACTCACAAGCTTTAAAGCTAAACTGTATTTTATTCTAAAATGTATGATTTGATATAAGGGGAATGTTCTCTTTTATAGTCTAAGAGTCCTGCCACTCAAGAAGAGTGTGAGACTTCTCTGAAAACATGATTTCTTTTGAGTTTTCTTATTTTACCTTAATTATACTTATCCTAGGAAAAATAAACACCAAAACTATGAAGAAGATGACCAAGCAATGACACACAAGTTGTAGATTTTTGTTTCTTTTGATTCTTCTGTATTTTTAAATTTTCGAAGAGTCCAAAGAGTCTTCTTGGCTTGATGAAGTTCTTCCTCCAACTCCTTAGTCTCACTCCTTGCAAGAACTCCTCTAAAAGTCTCTTTTGGATGGTTTGTACACTTCTCTCACTTTCCTTTAACTTAATCTTACCTGTGATCACTCCATCTTGTGTTGTGCTAGTATCTTTTAATGATCTCGCTGTTATATAACAATATTGATATAACTGACTCACGTGAAATGTTTAAACTAACAAGAAAGACATGTGAACAATATTTTTTATTATTGAACTGAAAAGTCATTTAGATAGTTTTCAGGTCTCATGGTTGCTAAGAGACTAAATGGTTTACTGAGACCATATGACAAATGTGAGAGAAACTGCATTTAAAACTCTGGACAGTTTAGCACGGTAAGATTGGTTTAGGAACTTTTAGATAAAATTTTACAAAGTTAGAGGGACAAATTAAAAGTAAAAGCAAACTTCTACTCTATTAAAAATATAACAAACAGTAACTAAGAATGCATAAGTCAATATCTAGTTTCTTTTTCCAATTAGTACATAACTCAGATTTATTCTATTTCCAATGAAGTTGTAGTTTCTACTGAAGTAGTATACAATTCTAAAGAAGATAAATTATTGTTAAACATCTCTCTTTGAATATAGAATGCTGGTTTTTTAGGTGAAGACACTATTGCACTCTTTTTTGTCAACATTGATATAATCTCAGATGTTGTAGGTCGATCATTTGCATATTGTTCAACACATAGGAGACCAGCATGAATACACCTATGCACTTCATCACAATCAAATGACACATTTAAAGACGGATCCACTGATTGAAAATACTTGCCATCTTTCCATAATTCCCATACCTATAAATATTTTAGTCAAATTAGATATAAAGAATATTATACCAAAAAACAAACTCATCAAAGCTAATTTTACGTACATGTCCAATTAGATTTATTGGGTGGTCCTCATCATAAAAACTAGTGTTTTTTCGTTCACTAACAATTTCAAGCAATAAGACTCCAAAGCTGTACACATCAGACTTTGTAGAAAAAATTCCTTCCATAGCATATTCTGGAGACACGTAACCACTGTAAAAAATATTACATGAGAAAATAAATTTTATTTACACATTGATATATAATAAGTGTAACAAAGTTTAGTAAGCTTACTATGTTCCAACAACCCTGTTAGTATTTGATATCGAGTCTTGTTGTGTAAACATTCTAGCCATTTCAAAATCTGAAATTTTTGAATTCATATTTTTATCATGAAGTATGTTACTAGCTTTCAAGTCTTTATGAATGACTTTGAGTCTTGAGTACTTGTGAAGATACAATAATCCTTGAGCAATTCCTTGTATTATGTTGAAGCGCTTATTTCAATCTAGTAATTTGCTTCTTGTACCATCTTTCCCATGGTCATATAATGATGTGCGTTAGAATGTAAAGCATACAAATGTAAAAAAGCAAAAATGACTTTTCTTCATGATGTTCTACATCAGAAAATTGAGTAATTACAATAAATCTATCATCAACAACAATCACAGTTGGGAAAGATCAATGTTCACCTATATATATGTTTGGTCAGCTGCATAATAATGAAAACAATTTTTATCTGTTTGACATCCTAAACAACACATAATTAGATTATCGTCAACACAGTCCTCACCGAAAAGATAGAAATCCAAGCTCTTGTTCGGCATATACTCGTAAATTAGAATCTTCTCTTCTTCATGAATGCAGCAACCAAGTAGTTGAACAAGATTCATGTGCTGAAGTTCACATATAAGTGTTAGTTCGTTGTTAAACTCAACAATTCCTTGTGCAGAACTTCTTGAAAGTCTTTTGATAGCAACCTCCTCTCCTGTTGGCAAAGTTCCCTAATGAAATGAGAACAAAAAGGTCATCAGTCCTCCCAAACAAAGTTAACAAAACATAATTTCAATAGTTTCAATCACCTTATAAACTGGTCCAAACCCTCCCTGTCCTAACTTATTCTCTGATGAAAACTCATTTGTAGCTGCCACGACCAATGTATAATCGAATACTTTTAATCCGTGTCCCTTATTCAAATCATTTCCAAAATCTTCGATTAGCGATAAATTCATCGCCATTTCTTTCCTTTTCTTCTCTGTTCAGATGAAAATTAAAAATATTAAAATACAGAAAAGTGATCAAAAGACTGTGTTTAACAATGAGTGTGAAGTATGTAACTACCTTGAAGCACATGTTTTCGTTTCTTAATGGCTAGGCATAGAATGGATGCGCATATTATCGGTGAAGTAGTTGCTATTACTGTACTTATCCACGTCCACCTTTTTGTACCTGCATACAATTAATGACTAAAAATCTTCAACTATCAATTATTAATTATGGCTTTATACTTTTTTTCAGTGCCATTGTCAAGCGTTGTAGCCAATCACTGCTTTGTGTTTCAATTTGGAGATCAGAGACTGCAAAAATACGAAAACTTTTTTTTGGTGCAGTTCCCTAAGGATCCATCCACACTAGAGTTGTACAAACAAAGAAATCCTCAAGAATAATTCACTATTTAGGGTATGATTGGAACCATTAGAAATGAAACTTCTTTTTCGTAAAAAAAATAAAAAATGAACTGAAGTTGGTATTAGACCTACCATGATGACGAGGGATTATGCTCCCTTTGTTCTCCAGTATGTAAAAGTCTGTACCCGAAACAGTGCCGTCAAATATATAATATTTTGATGAATTCCAATGATAGAGTGCACATCCAGTTCCATCATCATAGATTTCTTTGAATCCATCGCAATTACAATCGCTCCAGCAAGCAGCCTGACAATCACTGTTACTAATATTCGGATTGTCTACATAGGTTGAATATTCATAATTAGGGCGAAGACTCTTTTTGGTAAACACATCACCAGGACTCCTGCACTTAGGTATATCCTGCCATCTTTGGCACCCTCCTTCTGTGTTGTTATATCCATAACACAGATCAGCCCTTGCAACATATCCCTCTTCGCAATTGTAAGATAACCGCCCCGTATCCGATAGGGACCACCAACCTGTAAGGTTTTCATTTGTAGATGTGAAAGAGAAGGTGTCTTCATCCCCATTGGAGACTATGGTGTACTTCAACACGGCTTGTGCATCTTCTGGAATGTGCTCAAATCTATTGTTCCTCAATTTCCCACTTTTCCAACAAACTTTTCCTCGTCTCCTTATCATCAGTTCTTGTCCCCTCGCTTCCTATTCAAGACTAAAGGCACCTGGACTCACACGGTGATCGGACAACTGTGAAAAAAGCAACCAACGATGGCCTGTTTTGTGATTAACACCTAACTTCATGGTGGGGGTCAAAGTGTGAGTGGGATAATCAAAACTCTGCCACAAGAGAGTGTTGGTCCCATTGGGGTGAAGGTGTTGAAGCACAAAGTTGCCTGTGTCCAACAAAGTGGCCACAGTGTTGTTGATAGGTTGAGGAGGAGAATACAGAATAATTGGTTTTTTCAGAGATCCAGATTCTATTTTCAGCACGCCAGAGAAGTTTAGGGAAAGAACTGCATCAATCTCGCGGACAGGTTGTTCTCTATTACCCTCCCAAACTATAGTATTGTCATATGCACTTTGTATTGTTAAGTGAATCCCACTTACACTCGAATAAAATTCTAGAAAATATTTGCGACTCTTAGAATATAGTTCTTGTTGAGAAGAGAAGTTGAGTGTATGACCGGGCTTTAAACTGTCATGTGCAGCATGAACATGAATAGAAGTAATCCAGCACCAGCACAAGTGCATAAAAGCAAGCAGTAGTTTGTGTAGGATAAGCCTCATTTTGGATGCTTCAAATATAGGAAGACTAACCTGAAAGAGGGTGGTTTGCCAAGGAATGAGACTGTTATACTATGTGGTATGTTGAAATAATATGTATGTATTTTTAAGTGCAATTTTTTTTGTTACAATGTTGTCTTCTAAAATAGTGGATATAAGTAAGAGCAAAGACCCATTTATGTGAAGACACTTATCAACTAAATCTAAAATTCTTTTTCAGTTGTTTTAAGTTTGTACAAATAAAGAGTGAAGTATTGGAATAATGCTGATGTTTTCTTTTAATTAGGAATCAGTAAAAACCTTTTTAAAAGAATTTTTTATCAAGTGAATTATCTTCCTTATTTTCGTTGTCAAAAATTATCTATCTATCTTAAAAAAATCATAAAATGCTTATTTAAAGAAGTAAAATGTCACTAATCATAATATATTAAAATTGGAAAAAGATTATAAGTAAATGAAAAATATATTATTTAGATTGTATTTTTGAAGGTAAATATTTTATAAATACTTCTAAAAATTAAAAGAAAAAAGTTACTTTATACAAGTTAAAATTACTTTATAAATAAATTAAAAATTATATTTTACAAAATTAATAAAAATATTTTTTACAAATATATAAACTATGTTTAATTCATAAACGAACTAAATTTTTTCATTTTAAAAATGCTTTTAAAATGTTTTCGCATGATATCAATATGTAAAAGAAACCCATTAACAATGACGGACAAAACTTGTGTTGTAATGGGACCAATATCTTTAATTTGCTTACGGTTATGAGTAATTTCTTGTGTTCCATGATTGAAAATTGAAAGATATGGGATATCATTTTAGCATGGACCAGTTTAATACTTTTTTCTCACAACAAGAAAATTGAGTTCATATTTATTAGAGGTCCACTATAATTTTAAAACAATTAATATATAAGCTCATTATAAAGGAACTTTAAATTAGAAAAGGCTTGAATATATGTCTTTTCTATAATTGTATATAACTTTATAAATGTGTAATTTTAGTTTTTATCAATCCAACTGTAAATTTTCAACGGTTTTCTTTTAATAAAATTAAACAATTTTATTTGATTAGTCAACATGTATAATCCCATTAAACATTATTTCCAAGGTTAAATAAAGTACAATATATATTTTTTTAACACTAAACAAAAATAAATAAGAAATCTTCATACTTGTTATACTATCATGGATGGGACAAGACCCAAATAGGTAAAACAACCACTTTAGGTCTTAAAATCTCAAAAGAATTTAATACGCTTTAGGTCTAAAAAAAAATTTAATATTAATATATTATAATAAAATAAAAAATATTTAATTTTAAAATTATACTAACAAAATTTTAATTAAAAATTTAAATATGTTAACTGACTTTAAGTTTACATTGATGTTATAAATATTATTTAATGACTTTAAATTTATATTGGTACTATAAACACTATTTTATTTAATGAAAAATATTCTTGAAACTTTCTTATAATAAATTAATAATATTTAAAAAAAAATTGAACATCTTACATATCAAAACTTTCTGATTTATCTCTTTCCTATATTTCAACGAATTTGATATCATCTCTTTATATGTCCTATCATTGTCGGACTCTTCCACTTCTCTCCTTCTTTCTTCACTTATCTCCTTTCTTCCTCTGTCTCTTTGTTCATTCCATAATATTATTTCAACTTGTTTCGAATTCCAAATTTCTTTCATTTCATATTTCGTCATTCTATATTGTGCATTTATGCGTGTGTCTGTGCTTGGAGACTTTGAGCAGTAGATTGATTGAAGAAGAGTTTATGTTCACTTTTGCTCCTTTTGGATGCATAAATATTAGATAAAAATAATATGAGATTGATCAATTGATCCCAATTTTTTTTATTTTTCATTATTGTTTAATTAATCTTAAAATAATTTGTACAGATTTTAGGAAGAGATAGAAGTTACAAATTATATTTAAAGACATACCAAAGGACAAGATCGAAAGATAATATTATAATAGGAGGCTTGAGGATGTCTTGACAATAAACTTAGACTTATTTTAACTTGACAATTAGGTTTTATCTATTTTAACTTAGACTTATTTTATATACTTATAAGTTATATTCAGTGTGATATATATTATAATTTCTAATTTTATATAAAAATATACAAATATAGCAACTAGAAAATTTGAATCAGATTATTCAAAACTTCAAAAAAAAAAAGAAGAGTTGAACTTTTGATTGAATCACAAAAAGGAGCTTCGGATAAATTTATAAAAATAAACAAAAAAAATGAATTGGAAAATATAGGTGAGTCTTCTTTGAATGAAGAACATAACAATATAAATTTAGGTGAAGATAACAATATAAATATAACTGATGAAGACAAAGATTAAATCGATTAGCTTTATTGTCCATTGAAAAAGATTTTTTAAATGAAATTAATTACGATAGTTGATATCAGATATATTACTTGAACTTGAAAATTGTGGTAAGCATGGATTTATCACTATGTTGTTAGATTGTTTTGATGAATTTGTTAAATTTATGACAAAATTTCTCTAATTTTGTAATCAAGATGTTTTTTTTTTATTAAATAAGAAAGAATGAAATTAATATGAAATATAAAAAAAAGTGTTTCATCCTCTTAGATAAAAGTAGTGATTATCATTTCTCAAAAATATATCGCCTTTGTAGAGTGGTCTAGTGTTAAATGAAAAAAAAAAACAATTTTCTCATCAAAGAAAAACATAAATGTTATGAAATATGTTACATAATTCTTCATAGAATAAACCTTTTGTTATTTTCTTTTAAAAACAATACAAAACATCAACGAATTTTTGTTGGTACGGATTTCTGAATTTGTCGGTAATTATCGACGGATTTACGATAAATTTATAATTCATCGATAAATTTAGCAACAAATGATATCCGTCGATAAAATCATCGATAATGATATTTTACCGATATATAAAGTTCCGTCGATAAAATTCTGTCAGTAATTTAACTTTTTCTTATAGTGTTATAAACATTATCATATTACTATTATATTTCATATTATTTTTATTATTATTCTTATTAACATTATTAATATTATTATTATTATTAATATTGTTAATAATAAGGATAATATTTTTATTATTTTTAAAATTAATATTAATTTTATTATTAAAAATAATATTAAGAAAAATGATAATGTTATTTTTATTAATTTTATTATTGTTATTATTATTTTAGTATTACTGTTAATATTATAATTAAATATTATTACTATTATTGATGATATTAATATTATTATTAATATTGTTCTTATTAATATAAATAATAATCATAATAATTGTGATAATAAAAATAATAATAATAAATATAAAATTACAAAATTGATTCTAGTGTAGTAATTGTGACTTTTATGGTTTAAATTTCTCTCACTACAATTTGTGAATAATAATAATGAAAGTATTTTCTTGTAATCTGTATGATTATAAGACAAATGTAACTTTCATCAACACATTTTTTTCTATACTAAAATTAGTTTTGAGAAAAAGTAAAATTCATATATTTTGGTATTGAGAAAGAGATGTCACACTTTATACGTAGATGAATAAAATAGTGGCAACAAGTATGACAAATTTTATAAGTCACACGTCCAATAAAATATAGCACTCTTCCTTTCCTTTTAAAAAGTCTATTTTCGATTATTTTTTCCAGTACATATTTCCATAATAGTATTTTTTTAGATTTTCACCAATAGTCATTTCTAAATACTTGAATGGTGTTTGTATATGGCTACAATTTAAGATTTGGAGATACTAATAAATTGTATCATATGTGGCAATTGGATCTATTTTATGGGAATTGATTTTAACTTCTGATATCAACTTGAAGCATCTGCTTTTTATGACCATCATATTTTAGGTTTGGTAATGAATAAAGTGTTGTTTGCAAAGTAATAAACTAACCTCTAGCCCTTTCAATTCATAGAATTTTTTCTTTATCTCACCATTCCTACTAATCATATTATTACTATTAAGAACAGAAATGGTGTTATTAGGTCACTCTATTAATTTCCTTCTCGATTTAAATTTATCTGTGGAGCTCTCATGCAATAAGATGAAGATTTTATGCACGTTTCATTTGATCAAGTCTTTTATTTATTCATACTGTGTTTACATCTGTGAACTACCTTAGCACAAATTTATGGACACTTAAGCGCAAGGTCGTTTTGAGCGACGTGACGCTACAAGAAATATAAATTTTTATGACAAAAAATTAATGATAAATATAAATTTTGTTACCATATAATTATAACAATAATTTTATTTGTTACTATTTACTAAAAATTTAAAACAATAATAAAATTTTTAAAAAAATACCACAAATATTGTTTACAATAATAACAAAATTGAAAAAATGTCACAATATTTATATTAAACAATTATTAAAAAATATAATAAAATTAGTTTTTTTATGATAAAAATATAATTAATATAAAATTTATTAAATATTTATAGATGAACATTTATTTAGTTTTAATTATTTTTTATTAATGACAAATTATTAATTATTAATTAACCTGTTAAAATTGTTTTAAATAATAATAATAATGTTATAAATTTATATACTTAATAGAAAGGTTATAAATACATATATTTATTTTAGGGAAAATATTAAATTTATATTATTTTAAATTTAAATTTATGATTTTTTTTTTCACAAATCAACATTGTTTTTTTCATTTTATGATGATAATGTAATTAACAGTGATAAATATAAAACTTGTCACTAGTATATTATTTGTGACATTTTTTCATTAATTCCAAACAATTCATTAAAAATAACAAAATATAGATGTCAAAAATAATTATTCATTAATATAAAATGTTATATAATAAAATTATTTTTCTTTAAACATCAATATAATTAATAAAACTTTGTTGGATGTTTATAAATTAATAATAATTATATAATATTAATTATTATTATTATTATATTACTAGTAATTATTAAGAAATATTAAATTTATTCTACTTTATATTTAACTTTATGTTTTTTTAGTGGCACAACTTTATTTTCACTATGCCACTTTAAAATTACAATAATATTTATGTCACAAATTTATTTAAATTTATGATTTTCTTTTCATAAGTCAATATTGTTTTTTTAATAATTCAAGCTATTAAATTTATTATTATTTTGTATATTAGTTGTGATTATTTTTTTAATTTGTGAAAAAAAATTATTAAAAATGAAAAAAATATACAAGTCACAAATAATTATTTATTAATATAAAATATCATATGATAAAATTATTTTTATTTTAATATTATAATTAATAAAACTTTATTTAATGCCTATAAATTAATAATGACCATATAATATAAAATATCATATAATAATATTAAAAAAATACTAAATTTGTCCTACTTTAAACTTGGCCATTTTACAATTATTACACTTGTTTTGATATTTTTATCCATCTATTTATACCTTTATACTTTTTGTTATGGTATTAATAAATAATGTATTCACTTCAAATTTAAATTTGTTATTTGAATTTAACATATAAAATTTAAATTATCTAAACTATTGTCTCTATATATAAATATAAAATTAAATAATATTGATATATATATATATATATATATATATATATATATATAAAAAAAAAAAAATATAAA
>Ga0209489_103853_pt1 | contig 28606 bp, 13 predicted proteins | sample SiratrowhiteBW_FD_187527 | JGI IMG/M metagenome (GOLD analysis project Ga0209489, IMG submission 187527) | Root nodule microbial communities of legume samples collected from California, USA - Siratro white BW (SPAdes) (version 2) | ecosystem: Host-associated > Plants > Roots > Nodule | place... | reverse complement strand
TTAAAAAAAAAAAAAAAATAAGTTTTTAATTATTAAATAATGTATAGTTTAAAATGCATGTTTAATCTAAAAGATTAGAAAAGATACACCACATATATCATACTCACAAAAAAAAAAAAAAAAAAAAAAAAAAAAAAAAAAAAAAAAAAAAAAAAAAAAAAAAAAAAAAAAAAAAAAAAAAAAACACTAATGTTGTAGTCTAAATTACAAATTTTGAGATGGTACAATTTAAAGTTTGAAATTCACTTTCAAATTTAGAAGTGTATTCTATATTGTACAATTTTAAAATTATTTTTTGAAAAGAGCTCATAAGTCAATATTATACATTACAAATTCTGAAAGTTTTTTTTATGAAAAAAGATAATCAATATTATATATTACAATTTAGAAATTATTTTTTATAAAAAAAATTGAATTATGTAATCAGAAATACAATATTAACTTCACTAAACAATCTACAACTTAAAAAAAATCTAAAAATTAAAATTAAAATTGACTTCGAAGTTTATAATTCAAAAGTAAAAAATTGACTTTTAAATTACTGTTTTAGACTGCGTAATCTGAGATACTTTATTAGTTTCAAATTACACATCATGAAAAAAAAAAAAAAACTTTAAACTGAACAGTAAAGCGGAGATTTTAATATTTATGGAGCAGAAAAAAAAAAGTAGGGTGAAAATCGAAATGGACAAGTAAACATTATCACTTTCAAAATTTCAGAAATGAAAAAAGATTTAAGGAAAAAAGAAAAAGAGTCCAGTTTCTCTACGTAGAATCCCCTCCCTCTCCTGAATGTAAATAATAGTTTATTTCAAGATTTCAGTACAAAATTATATTTCTGTACGACATTTTTAAGGAAAAGGTATTTTTGTAGTGACAATTTTTATCATATCTGGTATAGTGTAACAATGGATCACAGAACAAACATTTGACTATTATCTCGCGCAATACTAAAATGTTATACCAAGCATTGCATAATGTTAAAATGTAATCATGTTACACAATCAGGTTTTGTAATCAAGTCTATCAAACATGCGTACCAAAAAGGCTCTTGAAAACCCTACCACTCCATTTTAGCCATACAAGGCATGGTTTCCACCAATTTCTTATTGACTTGTTTAATAACTATAACTAGGTCCAGATTAGTTTTTTGGGACACCAACATTGAACAAGTAGATCCTCGGGTCACAACACTCTCCCCTAACATAAATACTTTTCAAATCTACAAATGTTGTAACGTGTGAGAAAAATCCCACTCTACCTCAACCTGTTTTCTGTACGAAAGCTTTGATGTCAAATGCATCACCAGCAGAAGTCTTTGTAATGACACCCTGCTCGGAGAACATGAAATGGTTAGAGGAGAAAATGCAACTGAAACCCATACAAATTATGCAAGTAAAGAGAGATAAGGGATAAGAAAGACCTTCTCCGTGATGATCCCAGTTATTAGATTTGCAGGAGTAACATCGAAAGCCGGGTTCCACACAGAAATTCCCGAGGCAGCAACCTGCTCTCCGAGGCCTCCCCGTGTGTTCAACAATTCCTTGGGGGACCTCTCCTCAATTACAATTTCTTGTCCAGAAGAAAGTGATAGATCAACAGAAGTGAGGGGTGCAGCCACATAAAAAGGTACATTATGAAACTTCGCGGACAAGGCAACACTGTAGGTTCCAATTTTGTTGGCTGTGTCACCTGCAATGTCATTTAGAGGAAGATGAATCTGATGATAGCTTTCAAGCTCAAGCAAACTATAGCTTATTTTCATTGTAACTCAAAGTACCGTTTGATGCAACACGATCAGCCCCAACAACAACAGCATCCACACGTCCTGCTTTCATTAATGCAGCTGCAGCAGAATCAGCAATCAGAGTTGCTGGTATTTTATCATGCACCAACTCATAGGCAGTAAGTCTAGATCCCTGCAATTAATCATTGTGATTGATTGGTATGCACAACCTCCAAATCGTTTTAGGTTATATTTCACAATACGTGTTCTCAAAACTACAACAAACTTCAGCTAACTTGTTCTTTCATGTCATCAATTTACTGCCCTCGTCCAAATGTATATACATTCTGCCTCTGATTTAAAGTTTAGTATTTTAGTTGAATGGGCCCCGGAATTTGTATTCTCTTCTTTACCTTATTCAAATGAATGACTAAGCAGATAACTTAAGCTGAGTATAACTAACTAGATAAACTACAACAATCACCAATATACAGATCGAAGAATATCTGTTATTTGAGTGTTATTGTCCAGAAATTGATGCTACGTATTGAAACTTTAAATTGAACATGGATATAAAGCAGAAATGAAAATACATCTTTGTTGTTCAATTCTGTTCTCAAGTAATGCTATTAATCAAGTTGTCAAATAAAACATAAAATAACTTATACTGATCATCCTTTATAAATGTAACACAGGATGCATCTTCTCTCGAAAGGGCTCTGGGTATACCTAAATTTTGAATATACTAGGGAAAGTGCACTCACTTGATTAAATGGTCGTGTTTCTGTGCAATAAGCCCTTTCTAGAACTCCTCCACTGTGAAGTGCGCGGATCACACCCAGAGCAGTACCATATCCAGCTGTGGCTAGACTGAGTATTAATCAAAGACCAAGTTATAAGTGGGTCCAAACACTTTATCAATAATTTATCAAACAAGTGGAAAACAGCGGATAACTATTATATGTAGTACTACACTAAATAAGGAATGGTACTGTAAAAGGCACCTTCCCGTATTGCAATGCGTCAAAACAGAAAGCTTTTGTTTCTCTGTTTGTTGCTGAATACAGGTAGCTCCATGAGAGCCAATAGCTCGATTTGAGGCAACATCATCCTCAAGCATAACTTCAGAAGCTTCTATAAATGCCTACGGATTAATCCAGTATATTCATGTTCAAATGGCTAAAACCAAAAATGAGTAAAAAGGGTAAAAAAAATGTAATTCTTCACAAGCAAGAATTCCTTCGGTGTAAATTTTAGCAATACCTGGAAAACACTCCTCCCCTCTGAAGTGGTAGCTGCAGCATTTGATACGACTTCTTTGAGTTTTGTCGCAGCATCCGATAGATTCACTGCAGTTGGGCGACTGCATCATGAAGAAAGAAATAAGCTAAAACTCATGCTTGAAAGGAACTTCATGACAACCACTTCAATATGCCAAATGTTAATCACTCGGCAAAGGCATAGTTAAATTAACCAAAATACATATATTGCTGTCTAAGAAATGCAGAGAATTGTAACTACCTTGAGACAAGATATTCCAATTTATTCTGCAGGTAGGAAACAGCTTCAAGAGCTGAACCATTGAAAGCATCTAAATTGAACACCTCCACAGCCAAAGAGAGTGCCGCTGCAATCGCAATTGCAGGTGCTCCCCGGACCACCATATCCCGAATGGCATTCCTGAGAAGGTTATGAATAATCAAATATTTTGAATCCACTGACAGAAAACATGAAAACCACAATCCAAATTCTAGAATCTCTTTCAAATTCGCTACGACAGTGACATGAAAATTGACCACTTAAAAAGTTATGTAGTGAAATTGAAATTCAAGTAAAACATCTTACCAGCCATCTGTTGAATCGCGAATTTCCAAGTAAGTTGTCTCCAGAGGGAGCTTTGTCTGCACAGTAGAATCAGCGCCGCAAAGTAAAGATTAAACAAAACCGAAATTCATGGTTGTCACTACACATCCCAATCATTAAGTCACTTTCAAATATAAAATATAGTATTAGAATAAAAAAATCTTGGCATAGGAATTGGGTGAAGGGAAGGGAATATGAAGAAAAAAGAGGACCTGATCGAGAAGCTGGAGGGAACCGCGGTTGTAGCGTATGGCTTGGAGTGTTGCTGCAGCATCGTTGAACTCACATGCCATGGCTTCGCGTTCGGAAGTAGATTCAGCGTTTCAGGGTTGGGTTCCCGAAGAAGGTTTAGCGTGAGTTTCAGAAATGCGCCTTTTTTACTGCAGAAAAAAGGAATTCGCCTTTTTTCCCTCTTTTACTGCACATACAAAGATTCCTTCGTCTCCTCCACCACCACCCAAAAATATCCTTATTCTTTAACCAGTGTTTCAAAAATACTTGTTACTATTTTTCTCTTGAATTAACATTTGTTCAACAATATCCTTGGGAGAAAATGTTCGATGTTATTTTTTCATTGAAAATAAGGAAATGTTAAAAATTATATTGAGAAATGTTAAAAATAATTTTTAAGAAGAATATTTTTATTTTTATTTTTTGGACTTAAATTTCAACTTCAGGATAAATTTAAACATTTTTAGTTGGTTGAGTCTCTATTAATTATTTTTTTATTTATTAACTACTCAACTTCTCTGTGGTTTAAACTTTTCTACTAAATAGCTAACCTAATAACAATTGGAATGGATTTTATTGTTGAATTAATATAAAAAAATAAAAAGAAAAGGAAAACAAAATAAAAATCTAAACACGATGTTGCAAGACTGCGGAGCAAGTGATTATAAGAGAGATAGTAGTTTTCAATTTTTATTTTGCTTTGGTCATGTTTCTCTAAATTACATAAGTTTTGATTAAGTCCAAAATTCGATGTTGTTATTTATTAAATTTTGTGGTTAAGATATAAGTTATTGTAAATAATGAATCAATAGTTACTTTTTTAAGGTGATATTAGATATGTTAGTAAATTCCTCGATTTGAAGATTTTTTCCAACATCTCATCTTATTTTATTGCTCTTTGTGAAATATCGGATTTGGATGTGTTTTTTTAAATACTATATAATATAATATGGAAAAGTGGAGTTGCTCATTGCCCTAACTCTAACTAAAAAGTTAAAAGTAATTTTATTAAGATAAGTGACTTGTTCTAAAATCTTCCAATACCATATTTAGATTTTTTATTTTACTTTTCTTTTATTTTTGTTTGCCTTCATCTAGCAATAATATTAACTCTTAGGTTAACCATGTAACTATGTCGTTTAATATTAATACAAAATAATATTTGAAGCAATTAAGTGAGATAAACAAAATAACAACCACATAAAAAAAAGTTAAACAGGATATCCTGTTGAAAATATATACTTTTTAAATATTTAATAGACTAAGAAAATTTAATACGGACTTACCAGAAACTTAAAGCTTAATTAAGGTTTTTCCTATATACTATCAATATAAAAAAAATTACATCATTTATTTAAGATAAATTTTCCATAATTAATTGAAACTCATATATTTTCCATATATATATATATATATATATATAATAAAAGTAATCTTAATTTAAAAATAAATAAAAAAACAAAGAATTGCTTACGTTATACTTTGTTCATTTTATATGTTAAGATTTTATAATTCTATATATTAATTAAAATTAATGAATTTTGACACATTCAATACGTCAATCAATTAACATTTATTTTGGAACGAAATTTCGTCATTTATTTTGATACTTAATCCAAATAAACTTTTTATGCCTGCAATTACAATATATATTCGAATATATAGTTTGATATCTAGAATAAAAAATAATATGTGTGTAGAAATAATATAATTCTTTTATAAATATTCATGTCCCAAAATCTATATTATTAATCATTAATAAAGATATTTTCCCTTTTAACTTAAAATTTCTTATTATTTTATTATTTTATAAAATGATTTTTAAAATTTAAAGAATGCTCACCATAAAAAATCACCTACATAATAAAGAGAATACCTACAGTAAAGTTATAAAATTTATTTACTTTTATAATTATTTTTTATGAAATATTTTATAATTTAATAATATATTTTTGTTTCAAAAATTATTATAATAATAGTATTTAAAAAAAAAAAAGTGAATACATATGAGCATACGTGTTTTCACTACTATAAAAGAAAGGAAATCTCAAATTAATAATTACTTCTGCAAAATATATATCTAATTAATTAACTAATACAAACAAAATTAAACAACAAGAAAATAATAATAATAATAATAATAATAATAATAATAATAATAATAATTAAAACTGAAAACATGACGTTAAAAAATAATAATTAAAATGCAAACATGAAATTAAACATTAATAATTAGTATTTGTAATTACTAGATAATAAAAAATAAAAATGATAAATTAAACATATTTTCAAATTTTAAATTTAGTTTTTAAGGATAATTTTCTCTTAGTTTTATCATTTGTAGGTAAATCTATATTGATTTCATTTTAAAGAAAAAAAAATTAAATTGAAGTTTTTGGAATCTTAAGTACCGTCAAATATATATTTTATAATGCGTTTAATTGATTTTTTTCAATTTATTTAAAAACTTTTTATATGTGCAAACACTTTTAAATATTAAGATGAGAATTGTTGATTAATCGGGTTGTTAAGTCTTTGTAATATAAACTATTGAAATGCTTAAGGATTTGATACTATATTAAGGATTGAACTTTAAGCCTAATTCAACCTTACAAAACCAGCTTATGAGGTGAGATTTACACTCATTTATAAATTATTGAAATGTCTCATCTATAGTTGATGTGGGATCTTCAACAAAATTTTTAATGTTAATTTTCTTTCTAAAGCCTTTTAAATTTTCATGATGTTAATATTTTGAATCAATTTAAATTATACTTCAAAAAATTCATAAACCATATCTCTGAGATTATAATTATACACTTAAACATTAAGTTTACACATACACCCTATGATGATAAATAATATATTGTAAAAAGACACTTTGTCTGATATGTCCTTTCATAGGTTCATCTGTCATGAATGGTGAGCCTTTCGCCTAATGCTCCTTTGTCATTGCATTTGATGAGTTTATTTAACACGAGCTTGTGCCTTGGGTTTGTCTTATATGTCTTTGAATTGTTGCTTTGTTTATGTTATTATGATCATCTATCCAATGTATCATCCAGTGAATTAATGTATTGTTTGATTCATACTTATATGCTCAATAAATAATTATCATATAGTTATATAGGTTCTTACTACGTTGAAAGATTTTCTATAAGTATTACTTGATACTTTATCATTGAAGCTCCACAATCATTGTTGACAATCCAATTTGATTAAAATTTGGTTCCCTCAAAATCAACCCTAATCTACCTCGTATAATTCCAACTCAATTCCATAAGAACAAATACTTTTATTCATGGAAATTAATTTTTATGATGCATCAATATTTAATTAATGGACTATTACCATGTGAAAGCCTCTCTAATCATTTTCTTGATCCTTCCATTTTTTTAATCATCTTAATGAGTTTTGTTCAAATTTAGTTCAAATAAAAATAATCTTAATTAAAAATTAATATAATTAAAATTAAAATTTATTCTTTGAATTGTTAGTTACTCTGTCTAATCAGAATTAATGTAATTAAAATTAATTTTTTAGTTTTTTTATCTTGCATAATGAATTGAATTTTAGTTAAAACAAAACTCAATTCTTATATGAATAAATCTTAATTAACATAAAACATAATTAAGCTAATTTAAAATATTTCCAACGCCCATCTTCATTTCTTTTTAAAAAATTCAAAAGTCAGAATCATAAAACCAAATTATTAAAACAACATGACTTAATTAAACATATTTTGAAATAGAACATTTTCAACTTGATCGAAAGAAAATGCCACGACTTATTAGCAAACTTTGGAAGGAAACCAGCGTGCAAGAGTGACCGAACAATTTTCAAGTTGACCGTTTTGAAGTGGTGGTTTTCTCAAAGTGAGCTTCGTTCAGAAGCTTCAGCATCGCATCGAACTCCCTCTGCGAGCTCCCACCGTTCCCAACCGCCCGCAGCGCCGCTTCCCTGAATTCTTCAGCCCTGACCTTCTCCTTCGTTCTCCCCAAAGCCTTCTCAATTATCTTCGCCAACTCACCAGCCTCTGGAAGGTTCTCACCTTCAGCACCACGAATCCCCATACCCAACTCATCCACCAAGAGCCTCGCGTTGATGTACTGGTCCGCAAACATCGCCCACGTCACCATCGTCACCCCCGAAACCAACGCTTCCATCATCGAGTTCCATCCACAGTGACTTAAACACGCCCCCACCGCGCGGTGATTCAGTATAACCAACTGCGGTGCCCACCCCTCTATAAGAAACCCCCTCTCTTTCACTCCCACCCCATCCATGAACCCACACGGCACCTTAACCTGCTCCTCTCCCGCGTCTGAATGCCCAATCGACAAAACAAAGTTCACCCCACTCAGTTCCAAAGCGCGGGTCAACACCTCCATCTGCGAACTCGTGAGAACCGTAAGGCTCCCGAAACACACATAGACAACCGAACACTCCCCGCGCGAGTCCAGCCATTCAACGATGTCGTTTCGCGAAACGGCGCTGTTCCCCCCGCGCTCTTCCGCTTTGGGCAAACCGTTTTCAAACGGTAAAACCGGGCCCACCGCCCAGACTCTTTGGTGTCCGAGTTCTTTCTTCATGTTGTCTATGTAAACTTGTTCCAACTCGTTGAAAGTGTTGATAACGAGGCCCCAGGAGTCGATGTTGAAGAGCATGTTCTCTCGGTGGAACTCCCATTCGGGTCCTCCTCTTTGGTTCCCGGTGTACAGTTGCGGGATCTGCGACCAAAGATAAACCGGGGAGTAGGGAAGATTGGGGAACGAAACGGCGGACTTTGGATCTTCGGGGTTGTCATTTTGCGGGACGTCACGCCATAGGGATTGGTAGATGGAATACGCGGCGGCGCCGGAGGCGGAGAAAACGATGCGCGGCACGTTGAGGTCACGAGCGAGGAGGAGGGTCCAACCGAGGAAGTAATTGGAGATAAGGGCTGAAGGGGGAGTGGGCTGGGCCTGGGCCCAGTCTACGATTAGTTGGCGGTGGTGGTGGCGCATGAAGTTGATGAGGTTGGGGAGAGTATGTTGTTGGGGGTTTGAAAAGTGAGGTTCGGGAAGGAGTAGGGTTTGGAGAAGTGGAGAAAAGTTGGTTGGGAGCAAGGCATGTTTTTTAGGGGTGACGAGAACGGTGACTTGAACGCCGCGAGAGACAAGGGCCTTGGCGAACTCCAAGAGGGGGAGCATGTGTCCGGAAGAAGGGAAGGGGTATGCCAGTACGTGACCTCTTGCAGTAGACATTTTTGGACCTTTGTCTGTGTGTGTGAGTCAGAGTCACCATGAAAATAGGACTTGCTGTTTCTCGAAGCCAGGGAGATGATAGCTTCTGGCAACATTCAATAAAATAATATTTGTTTTCAAGATCTCAAGGTGCCATGCAGGAATGCTATAATAGTTTATAAAAACACGTGATGTAATGTATATTTAAAAGATCAATAATAACATAATTTTATATTGGATTACTCCAATCTAATTTACATTTAGTTTTTTAATTCAAATTTCAGAGGGTTTACAAAAAATGTGTACTTATGTTGTTTAAGTACACAAAATGTACAAATTTGTTGTAGGATATATATTTAAAATTTTAATTGAGTTCAAGCATTAGTAGATAAGGCTTTTTTTTTTTGAAAAAGTACACAAATAATTTGTAAGATATACAAAATAATGTTAACTTTCGTGCTTGTACAAGTGGATATGGATATAAAATTTGTTATATTTATGATAGCTACTTATTGTGGTTGTTGGGAGATTCTAAAGGTTTATGAGTCTTTTTGTATTTGGATTTTTAAAAATCTTTCTCTTAAGTGTGAGTCGTTATCATAATCTCCTCCTTAAGTGAGAATCCCTATTATATGAGTCTTATTTTTTTTATATGTTGTTTAACTTTATCATTTTTATTTAACATAAGACTTAAACTCACATTTAGATTCCTAATAAAATTTACGGTTTTAGTTTTAACAAATTTTATTTTACAATTAATATATTTATGTAGTATTTAGAAGACGAATTATACTTTCAACTTACACTTTTTCACCTACATATGAGATTATTGAAATTTCAGTTTTTTTAAATAATTATACTTCCTTACATGGCTATTCAAAGAAGATTATTGAAAGTAGCGTGGTTCAAAAAGATCTTGAGTCAAAGTTTTTTCAAATATTCATAACTAACTACTTACCTTCTCTAACTTGTAATGTGATAAGGTAACAAAATTACACTCTTTCATTTGTGCAATAAGATTACATTCTTTTAAATATTCATAAAAAAAATGATTTTTGAATATCGATAATGATTGATACTTGTATTAAAATACTGAACGATTTATTTAAGAACAAATATATACAACAAAAAAAATCTAATTTATGTTTATTAACTCATAATCTTTAACTATAAAAATGAAAATTCATAAGACCAAAATGAGGTAAATCCTCACATTTTGAATTTAAATTTAAACATATGAATCATGAAATAAGTTATAATATTTTGAAATAGATGACTTAAATTTATTTATATTAAAATTAAGAAACAAGCACGAATAATAATACTAAATTTCAAAAATTCTAATATTTTAGGATATATTATGACTTTGATTTATTTGTATCAAAATTATATACATGCAAGAATATAATAACAATAAATTTAAAAAATTTGTTAGAGAAATAAACTTGTAAGAACAAGACATCACAATAAAAAAAATCACTCCAAACAAGAATGTGTGATAAGTGAGATTGATTTCACTAAGAATGCTTCAAACAAGAACACTGGTAGAGAGTTTATTTGTGAATTAAGTCAAACGTAATTTAATTTGAGGTTAAGGTTAATTTCAAGTATTTGCTTAGTGCACTTTATAATTGTTCACACTCTTTTACTAATTTAATAATCATAATCCGTGTTCAGACCTAAACACCTAAAAATGACGATAAACTTAACAACAGTGCAAAGCACAAATTATTACACTAGTTTGATTTTATACTGGTTTAATATAAAATAGAGTCAATTATAGAAACATTATTAATAAAAGTATGTTAGATAGACTCTACATCTTTTTACAATAATACTCTGTTCTTATTTTTCCAACTTGAATTTTAAACGATTATTTTATTTATTTTTAATTTAAATGATTTTTTTTTATTTGAATTTGTCAAGTTTTTGAAAACTTATACAATGGTATTTTGTTTTACGATGAAGTAATTTTTTTACATACATTGTTAATGTTAAATATATTTATTTTTAAAACCAGTTGGTTATTTTTTGGATAACTTTGTGAATAGTAAAAACACTCTTTTAGCTCCTTGATGACATTGGTACCAAATTACAATAGAGATGACAATTCAATATTTGAACTTGTGAGTTCGGATAGGTCTACTGTAGTCTGTGAGGGTCAAAATGTGAGTAAACGTTCTGTTTTATGTTGTTACGACGTAGTATTGGTTGTGTGCTAAATATATTTAAATATTTTTATTTATTATTTTATTAATACTATATATTTATAAATACAAATTTAATTTTGATTTCCTAATTTATATTAATATTTTTTCATTTAATATTTTTTATAGTATATTTTATTATTTACTAATAAATAATAAATCATTACTTTTTAAATTTTGTTTAGTACTTGTTATACTTAGAGTACATTATTGTTTTTAATAAGATACTCATGTTTCAAATTAAAAAAAAAACATAAAAGACTTTTTAAATATTTTTAATATTTTAATTTATATTACACGACTCATAAATTTACTGAACCTACTTCACAACAATGCGAACCCAACAACGCGCACGAAGTGGAAACCTTCTATAGAATTTGTCGGTGATCAATTTGATGCCAACTTTAAAATTCATTGTCGGAGATCAAATCAGGGTCATGCTTTCACAACATTGCAGTGCACATTAGAAGAAGCACCAAACCATATTCTAAAAATAGTTTTAACAAATTGAAAAACTAAAAGAGTAATTCTGATATTATTCTACTTTTAACATTTGATTAAAATAAAGCTCCACTACAAGATATTTTTTATACTCAAATCAATAACAAATTGAAAATAATAATAGTACGAAAGTGTTTGGTACTTATATTTTATAAGCCTTTGAATATTCGGGAATAATGAAAAAAATATATTAAATTTCTTAAATGCATTTTTTATTTATTTTTTAACCATTCCTAATAGAAGCTATGAAAAGAAAAGAAAAGAAAAGAAATAAAAGGTTAAAACTGGAAAAGAAAGAAGTAAAATATAAGTGACACCGCACTTCACTCTCCCAAACGATTCTTCTACAAACTCACCATTTTTTTCTGCTCTCTGAATCACTTCCCATCTACGCTACCCTTTTTCTTCTTTCAGTCACTTCTTTTTCGATACACGTTTTTACAGTTTCTTAGGGTTCCAAGTCCCCTTTTTCCTATTGAGGTGAGTTTTTGTGTGAAACCAATCATCCGTTGTTAATGCTCATACCAGGATTTCAATCACTCAATATCTGTCCTTTTGTGATACTGGCTTGCTAGCTAATGCCAACCCCCTTTCCACAACCGACATGGTGCAAATGTTGTAGCAAGAAAGGCATTTTTAGTTGAAATTGATAATTTTTATTGGAATTTTGAGTGGAAGAAGGTTGTTGCTGTTTCAGTGCTGCTTAGAGTTTGATTGATCGCTAGCTTTTTTGAGAAAGTGACGTTTTGTTTTCCTCTATGGCGTGAAATCACTATCGGTTTAAACTGAAATCTTTTATTTATTTTATGTCTGTTTCCTTTCTTGTTGGAAGATTGTTTTTGTTTCTAATTTAACTCAATTGGAGCTTAGTATTCAACACATTTCAAAGGGAAAGAGGGTGCCTTCCCTTGCCTTTTCTTCACTTACTCATGTTTGTAACTTTCTTTTGTCTGTGTAGGATGAAGGTGGGTTTCTATGGGTTGAAGGGTAAAGAAATTTCCCTCATTTCCATTATTCTGGTGTCCACAACGTTCATTATGTGGTCATGGGAGAGAGCACCTGGTCATGCTTCATTTGTTTCCTCTCAAACATTGATGCACTTTTCTTCAGGTTTGCATTCGTTTTTTCTTCAATAACTTATATGTTTTTCCCTTAATGTGGGAATATTATTTTATTTTTCATTTATGTTGCAAAGGTTACTTAGTAATTTTGGACTTTGGAGGTAGTGTTTAAAGTCTGAATTAAAGAACATGTTGTCTTGATGACTGATGAAGCTGGATGTAAATCCCTAGTTTCTTGATAAGGATAATCTCATCCTTTTGAGAAGAGGAGGCCATTTGTATAATATCCATTGACATCAGATACCGTCTTATCTTTCTATAACGAAGCTTTGAAACTTCATGCTGATCAGTCAACTTGTATTTATTATCAGTAGTTTCTTTTTGGTTGTTTAGCATATTTGAAGATAATTTGGCGAGTATCTCTGTGGCCAACACATACTCGTGCCAAAGCCGTGTACACTTGTAAATAATAAAACAACCAATAGGATAAAAGAACTAAATATTAATGTTGTGTCTCAAGCAGTTTCTGCCCAAAGCTTTTGAGGAAGGGGTGAAAGCAATGCTGGAACTTCTCCATATACAGAACGTAATATATTTCTTTCTAATTATATGGTTGCATTTCTTATTTATTTAACTGCTTTTCTTGTTCTTCATCAAGTTGATTGGGTTAATTATATTGTTATGATGAATCGTGTCTAATGTTTTATGTTCTATTCTCTCATAAATGAGATTAGCGGATACTATCCTTTAAGCAGTACAGCTCTTAGCATGTGGTCTTGCTGTTCCCTTCCCCTTGTATCTTTGTTAAGCTCGTGTTAATTTGGGACTTAAACTTGGTCTTTCATTTGATGATGTAGAAATTCTTTCCAGTGTGTTAGATGAATATGATGGCAGTGAAGTTAGCATCGGTTTGAATAATGCTACAGAAAACAATGGTATTGGATTTTTTTTTTCTTTTTTCCATATGAATATGTAATGTGTCGTTCTAATTGCCATATTCATGGAATGTTCAAGCTGATCCAAGATTCTATAAAATATTATTGTAAAGCTAACCCTTTGATGATTTGAAGGGAAATTGATACATGCAACTTGTTTTCTTGACCTTGAGTTTTTTTTTTTTTTTAAAGTGTTTCTCTGAATTTTTCTGACAAACCAATTTTAGTTAATTTTACGAAAAGCTTGAACACTTATAGTTAGAGGAAAATGATGCATGCTCTTTAGCTTATTATCTAATGACAAGATTATTTTTAAAGGTCACCTCTAAAAATTTTCTTAAAAGCCTATTTTTATTCCTATAGAAAGCTTGAAACATTATAGCTGTAACTATTTTGAGGTTGAGAAAGTATTCTTATTTTTTGTTCCCTCTCTTATTGAGAGGTGACATATCTAAGCAAGTTGTAATTGAGCACTATTTTGAGCAGTACTAGTCAAGAAACAAAAACATATTTCTGTAGACTGATTCTGGGACGAATAAGCTCTCAGTTAGACAAACTGGATTAAACTTTTGAATGTTCCATATTTTTGCTCGGGTTGGTCTCTTCATGCATTCACGCTTTAGAAGATCAAAGTACTTCTTCTGTTGCAGGGAAAATTTCATGCAAATTTGTCAGACTAATGAACCATTTCTTGCTAGTACTGTTAAGTAAGAATTCTTTTCTTGTTAATCCTTTTCCAGTATGTAACCATGCGAAAGGAAAATGGGTTCCAGACAACCGCCAACCTTTATACTCAGGTTTTGAATGCAAACAGTGGTTGTCAGAGATGTGGGCTTGCCGCTTGACTCAACGCACAGATTTTGCATATGAAAGGCTTCGATGGCAGCCAAAAGATTGTCAAATGGAGGAATTTGAAGGTTCTAAATTTTTGAGAAGGTATTGTGTGTTCTCACTAATGTTTATAGATCAGACTCTTGTCTAATTGCTTTAGGTTTCAGTTCAATGATTTGATACTTGAAATTGTGAATTGAATCATAGGATGCTGCTTGATGTACTTGGAATAATCAGTTTTGATAGAGGCTTGTGCTGACAGGCTAATCATAATATTTTAGCTATTAATATTTCTGGTTGCTTAGTAAGATGGCTCCGTAATTAATCAATTTCCTCTGATTTGGAAGTTACCTTGTGTTTCACTACACAACGGGTTGCAATACATTTTTGCTCTTCACAGTTTAAATTAGTCTAAATTTCTGGGATCAATTTTGACTAATTGATAATAATTGGTTGCGTTCAGGATGCAACACAAAACTCTAGCCTTTGTTGGAGACTCATTGGGCCGGCAGCAGTTTCAGTCTCTAATGTGCATGATCACTGCTGGGAAGGAAACACACGATGTGGAAGATGTGGGGAAGGAGTATGGGTTGATTCTATCTGAGGGTGCTGTCCGCCCTGATGGATGGGCTTATCGGTTTTTGAGCACCAATACTACAATTCTCTACTACTGGTCTGCAGTTCTCTGTGATATTGAACCTATAGATGTCAATGATCCAGGGACAGAGTATGCATTACATCTTGACCGGCCTCCAGCATTCTTGCGCCAATTCCTTCACAAGTTTAACGTGCTGGTTCTCAACACAGGTCACCATTGGAATCGAGGAAAGCTCAAGGCTAATCGGTGGATAATGCACGTTCGAGGTGTACCAAATACTGACAAGAAGATAGCAGTGATTGGGGGTGCCAAGAATCTCACTGTTCACAGTGTGGTTGGTTGGTTGAACTCTCAGCTTTTAGAGTATCCTAGTTTAAAGGTATTCTTTCGGACCATTTCCCCAAGGCATTTTGTTGGTGGGGACTGGAACTCTGGAGGCAGCTGTAACAGCACTACACCAATGTCAGTGGGAAAGGAAATATTGGATGAGGAATCCACAGATAAAGTTGTAGCAAATGCAGTGAAGGGAACAAGGGTCAAGCTCTTGGACATAACAGCTCTTTCTCAGCTTAGGGATGAAGGTCATGTATCACGTTTTAGCATTTCGGCCAAGCCTGGTGTGCAGGATTGCTTACACTGGTGTTTGCCTGGTGTTCCTGATACATGGAATGAAATACTCTTTACACAAATCTAGTCTGCACATGATGTTACATACTTTTATTGGCCAATTATGTCGTTCACACTTCCTATCTTGTACCTGACTGTTCAGAGGATCCAGTTGTGGGGATGCAATACAAGATGCTTATCAGGGTTGGAACTTTGATCTGATCTTTGACATATGAGTACGGCATTCCTAATACTTTGAAATACGGGATTTTCTTTGATACAATATTGGTTAAGTATATAACTTTTACTTCTTATGACGTCCTCACAGAAAAGGTTGGTACGAAGCTATAAAGTATTGGAACATATACTAACTGGAACTGAGTTATTCTCGGTTCTTCAACTGTTATTCAAGATACTGGGATATGGAGATACCATTTTTCGTCTGCTTGGGAGCTTGAGATAAAAAGTTCGAATGTACTTCTACATTTAGTATACTTAATGGAGCTTCAAAGTATAAACATTTCAAGTTCAATATAACTTATCCTCTTCATTACGAGGGAGAAATGTACTCATAGTTGTGGAATATTCAATTAAGTTTAATTGCATTTTTAATTCGCTGATATAATTACTGCTTGACTTGCTGCTATAGAAGTTATAAAAAAATTAAACTTTGTTATTGAGAAAATTGGCGCAAAGGCCAAATATAAAAGAAGAAAAAGAAATAGAAAAATAGAATCACAAACAAAAAACTCCTAACAAATTTGATCATTAGAAGGTACAATATATAAAAGACTTTCTACTTTTCATTTATTTATGATCTCACACTTGCTAATAATGTCTAGGATTTTGTATCCTAAAAACAAAAAAGACAATCTTACATAGGAAATTGCAAGTTTATTTGGAAAGTGCTGTCTCATTTTTTCTTAACAACTAGGTACGAGCGTTACATAAAATGTTTAATATATGATGAATTGTAACTATTTTAAAAAATATTGAAAGAAGAAAATTTAATATAAATTGTAAAGAGGTTTATTAGGGAAAAAGCGAGGGAGCCACGTCAGAAAAGGAGAACGTGGGTGGTGTCCGTTATTGTATGAGAGGGTGGGTCTATTTTTAAACGGGCGTGAGAAATATTGAAAGTCGTTGGAAACGGAAAACGGAAGGAGGGTGGTTTGAGAAGGAAGGAACTGGATGTGTCCTTGCCTTCTCTCTTGAAGCCATGGCAGAGGAATTCTCCAAATCGGTGGAGGAGGGGCTCCGCCTCTCCAAGCGGATATACTTCGGCAAAGACCGCGCCGTCTCCCCGCCCAAGCCTCCTCCCACCATGTCCAAGTCCAACACCGCCTACCTCCCTACCGCGCCCATGCTCTACGCCGTCATTCACAATCCTGCTATCGTCGACAACCCCGACGTTCCCAGCTACCAGCCCTACGTCCACGGCAAGTGCGACCCTCCCGCTCTCATTCCTCTCCACATGACCGCCGTTCAGCTTCAAGCGCATTGCCATCTCGACGCCGCCGCCTTCGTCACCCTCTCCGCCACGTGGCGCCTCCACTGCATCTCCGGCAGCCGCTCCTGCGATTGCATCGTCGCCGTCCCCGTCCCACATCAGGTGCCTGAAACATTGCATGTTTTGGTTCCTTGCTTTGCAAGTTTGTTTTTATTTGGAATGTCTTATTTTTGTTGCTTTCACGCTGATATTTGTAATTTACCTTTTTTTTTTCTTCTTTCAAAGAACTCGATGAAGGATCAAATATTAAGGGAGGAACTAAATAAAATATACTAATAACAAACCAAAAAAGAACTAATGTTTGTTTTGAAAAACTCACTCTCGAGAGATAAAAATAGGAGAAAAAAGTGAGATGAAATTTGACAATTTTTTTTTTTTAAATATACTAATTTACGAATTAATTTTACTCTATGAAGGAGTAATTTTAGTTTTTCTCTTTATGAAGGGGTAAAGTGCAGATAAGTATAGGAATAAATTTACAAAAATTATAGAATATTATTAAGGTTCTAATAATATTTTTTGTTGATTTAGGGACCTAATTAAAATCCTAAATATGTATTAAACCAAAAATAAATTACGTTTTCCTTTTCAACTAAACGTGATCATGTCCCTAAAACTTCTTTTGAGTTAAATCAGACAGAAAACTTGCATTAGTTGAGAATTTTCTACTAATTTTTGTGCGAACTTGCTTTCAAAATAAAAGACTTCAAAGCATAAATCACTACTTTTCAAACTTAACCAATATTACCTAAGATCAAGTTTACAAACACCCGCACCCATGCTTAATAGTTGCTGGGACTTGAATAAGAAGTCTAGGGTAGATTTTCGTCTTTCCAAATCCATTATCTGTTGTTCTGTTTGTGAATATCTAATAACTTTTTATATAATTCAATGTCGAATGAGTCCCGAATAAATGTTTTGAAAATTGGGCTATATGTAAGGTTTCCGTTGACTCCCAATCATGTTCCGTTTGAATAATGCTTCAAAGAAGTTGCAGATTTTGTGTTCTGATACCATTTGGCTAACAGGGTTCAATTCTAGGTGTGGAAGTCAGTGTTCATAGGAAGTCTTATTCTACTCTGCTGGTTGATATGAAAGACAATAATGGTAAGGAGAATATGATCCAATGTCAAGATGGAGGCTTTGTCGGGCCTAATTTGTTCACTTTGCATATACCTGAGGTAGATATTATAGTCTGTGTATTCTGAAGGTTATTGATTTCTAGGTCCATATGGTTTGGTTATCTTGTTCATATGGTTCTTGTGCTTGTAACAGATTGATGGAGGTTCCAAATTATCTGTTAAAGTTAGTTGGTACCAGAAGATAACATACAGCAACGATGAGTTCTGCTTGAATGTGCCATTTACCTTTCCTGATTTTGTCAACCCTGTTGGGACGAAAATGACGAAAAAAGAGAAGATAGAAATAACTGTGAATGCTATAGCTGGAAGTGAGCTTGTATGCCAGAAAATGAGTCATTCCATGAAGGTTCATTTTGGTTCAATTCTTGCTGGTATTATAGTTCATATTTTATGTACGACCAATTAACCATGTGATGTTCTATTCCCTGATTTTACAGAAAGTGAGGCACAATGCTGGGAGTACGTGTTTCTTGTATGAGTCAGATGTTCTCTCGTGGTCAAAAACTGATTTTAGCTTTTCATATGCTATGCCTGTAAGACTCATTGCCACTTTTATTGCCAATCTTATTTGTAGCTTCAGCTGTTTAAAGCTGCACTTTGGCATGTTGTATAAATTCAGGATTCTTCAATTCATATAAGTGGTGGGGTTCTCTTGCAATCTGCATCTGTGGATGATCTTGATCAAAGAGATATGTTCTGCATGTACCTTTCTCCCGGAAATCTTCAGAGTAAGAAGGTTTGTAAAGTATCTATAAACTTTGTGCGTGTGCATTTTACATTCAGTTTTCTGATTGGCATTTTGTTCACATTGCTGGTCCTACTCAATGTCTAGATATTCAGAAAGGACATCATATTTGTAATTGACGTCAGTGGAAGCATGCGGGGAAAGCTAATTGATGACACAAAAAATGCACTATCGATTGCTCTCTCTAAGCTCGATCCTGACGATTCATTTAGTATTATAGCATTTAATGGAGATATATACCAATTTTCAAAATCAATGGAGTTGGCTTCAAAGGATGCTGTTGAAAGGGCCATAGAGTGGATTAACATGAATTTTGTTGCAGGGGGTGATACGAATATTTTGCATCCTTTAAACACGGTAACTTAAATATCCATACAAATTTTCTTTTTACCTAGGGGGTGAATTTTATGTTTCTATTTGACATATTAGTTGTTAATTATATATTCAAAACCATTTTTTAGTTGGAAAAAGATATACACAAACACACTTTAAAACACGAACACTCATCCAACACTCATTAAGAAATATTTTTCTTTGCTGAATTTTCCTTTTATTAAATATTAAATAATAAAATAATATATTAAAACTCACATCAGTAGGTTTTTCTAGGTATTTTTTACTGTTTGAGTGTCTGTGTGTCAACACTCTAGTTAGTTTGTCATGTTTTGGTTCCAATCATTCATTTTTAACAAAGAATATTTCTGAACCAAAGTGTAATTTACTGTCTACTGAACAAAATGAATCAATATATGCTCAACTTGATGCATGTAGAACCAAATAGTTTTACTCTGTCTTTGAGACCCTCAAATTAGCTTTTGTGATTGTTTATTGTCACCAGTTCTCTGTGTTCACTGTCATTGGGTAGCGTTGCATTGTATATTTGTATATTTTTACTTTGTCTTTTCTTTCAGGCAATAGAGATGCTATCTGACGCTCAAAGTTCAGTTCCAATTATTTTCCTAGTTACAGATGGAACTGTTGAAGATGAGAGACAAATTTGTGATGTGATAAAGAATCATGTGACCAATGGAAAGTCGATGTCCCCACGAATTTATACTTTTGGTATAGGTATGATTTCTTCTTTCCAGTATTTTAAGTTTGGATTCATTATTACGTTCTTACCCAATTAAAATTTATCAATTCTTATATTTTTTGTCTATTGTGAAATCTTTTATTAGTGTATTTGCTAATGTTACTAAAGTCACATTCAATCCCAGGTCCATTCTGCAATAATTATTTCTTGCGGATGCTTGCTACGATAAGTCGGGGCCAACATATCGCAGCATTGGATGTAGGCAAGTTCTAAACTTTTTAACTTCAAAAAGCAAATGTCATTGTTGTTGTTTATAGTTCTTGTTATTATGAGCTTAGTGGCAATTTTGGATTTTAGAGACATTTTGATCTTCAAACCATGTCAATGAACACATACCTGACAAGCAATTATATTATCTAAGGTAGGTTGTAATTTTATGTATTATACTTGGATCATTCAAATAAGAGGTCCTACAATGGTTTTGCACAAAAGTTTTACAATTGTTTATTGAAAGAGACCTTCTTTCTCTTGTTTAATCGCAAGGGATGCATAAACATAAACAGAAATAGAGTAAAATTGCTGATTGCCTACCTACCCGTAGGTGGGCTGTGAGTTAGCAATTTTGTCAACCTTATAAAAAATATTTCGGTGTTCAACAGTACAAATTATTTCAGTGGCATTATGATCTATTTGAATTTATTGGCAGATTTGATGGAGTCTCAGATGCTGCAATTGTTCGACAAAGCTTCATCTCTTGTTTTTGCAAATATCACAGTGGACATTTTCAATGGTCTGAATGAAGTTGAGGTAAACATCTTACTGGTACCTGGCTAGACAAAGGGAAATAATGTGTCACCCGTGTTTGCTTTTTTTCTTTTCACTAGTTTCCTTTCTTGACTTTTATACACTTGCTTTAGTTTTTCTACCTTAACCCAGCTAAAAACATTGGTATCTGTCTTATAGAACTGGATCACAAAATAGGGCGCAGAAAGAAAACGGCATTTAGAAGTTTATTGAGTAATCTCCAACTCTGGATCAAAAGATACAAAGGAGGCTTCACCAGTATTTCAAGAGCCTAGACTCTCCCACCCTAAACTAACTTGATCCACTTCCATAATCCATTGCACTCTCTGCCTCTAATTACATCAGGCTAACTAATTAACTAACTCTAATGGCTTTATTGACCAAGCTTCCTTTTAACTAACAGGGTCTGGTCCACTTGATTCCTTGGGCGTTGGCCCCATTCTTATTTCTCTTGGTATAGATTTTCTAAACTGGGAATCAGTAACCATGTCTCCACTGTTTTTGATGGAGTAATTTGTAATTTATGACTTATGACAGGTCCTGCATGAAAAAAAAAATGGCTTCTTTTGTAGTTCCTATACTCTTCCTACTGAATTCTGTAGTTCCCTAATGCGTTTGGGGGATACTTAAATTTTTCTTTTTGTTTCTTTTTTCCCGTTTATATCTTTGGAAAAATATTAGAAATTGAAGACTCATAAATGCCATGATGGGATTCATATGTCCTGTCAAGTATGGATATTAGTTTTCTGTAGCATGTGTTATTATATGTTCTATTGTAATCTAACTTCCCCTAAACTTGTGGTTCACTCTAATGGCATTATTTGCAATATATCTTGTGATAGGTGTGCCCCTTCCATATTCCAGATCTTTCCTCAGATGGTCCATTGATTTTATCCGGAAGATACAATGGAAGTTTTCCAAAAGATCTTGAAATTAAAGGGCTCTTGGCTGATTTCAGTAATTTTGTGATAGATATGAAGATTCAAGAGGCTAAGGACATACCTGTACAAAGGGTAATGCTCTTCGCACTACCTTATTCACAATTCAGGTTTATCTGTCTTGTTTTTTCCCCCCTTAAACTGTATCTAAAATTTCTGGAGAGGATGTCCAAATTTTGTTTATGGGTGCTAGAAATCTATTTGTTACTCTGTCATCTTGAACTTTGAAGGATCAGTCATTTCATGAAACATAGAGTGATATACCAGTCACATTTAGTCCTAATTCCTATTTTTTTACATTGCATCGTTATGATTTTCTATGGGTACGTAATGAACGATGGCTTTCTTTATCCTTCTAATGTGTGCATACACCAAAAATAGTGGTTTGCTTTCTTGCATATTGTAGTTTACCTTGTAATAAAGGTGCACAAGGTTGTTATTTTGTTTCATTTCCTTTACTGTTAATTATTACTCTCCTGCACTGCTTTTCCTTTAACAGATTTGTGCAAGAGATCAAATAGAGTATCTTACTGCTCAAGCGTGGCTCTCAGAAGATGAGAGATTAGAACAGCAGGTTTGTTATCAGTTTCTGTTCTATCACTCCACGTATTCACATGCTTGAGTTAAAATTTCATCGAGGTTGTAATGGTTCCTCAGTTTGATTTTGGGCCATTTCTTTTTTTTTTTTCTCTAATAATTTTTTCTTGTGCTACATCATTTAAATTGGCAGGTTGCAAAACTAAGCTTACAAACGGGCTTTATATCCGAGTACACGAGAATGGCAAATCTTGAGAATGATCATCGAAAGAATGCCAAGGAATCAGATAAAAAGAAAGAAGTATGTATCAAAAGTTGAGGTTCTTTTTCCTAATAAAATGAATATAATCTTACGTAAACGAATTTTTTGTCGTTTCACACTTTGAAATGTATTCCTTTCTGTATTAGATATATTATGGTAACATGACAGAAAAAAACTAGAGTTTAGTATTGTTTTGCCTGTTTTAATTTAACTCCCATAATTCAATTTTATATCGTGGTTTTATTAGTTTTTATTTTTCAATAAATAAAATATTACTTCCCTTTCTGATGTTCTTCTAAATCATCGCAAAAAGGTGTCAAAAAAGAGCCATCATAAGACTGGAGCAAAAGAACAAGGGCAGCGAATGTTTTTGCTCCCTCACTTAGGTATAGGATTTGGCAACTTGATTGCAACTGCTGAAAATATTCAGCCAGGATGTCATGAAGCAAAAGGGCCTGATGGGGCTGAAATCTTTATTAAGGCGGCCACGAACTGTTGTAGCTCCTTCTGCAATAACTGCTGTTGCATGTGCTGCATCCAGGCCTGTACGCGGATAAACAACCAATGTGCAATTGCACTTACTCAACTTTGCGTTGGTTTGGGATGCTTCAGCTGCCTTGACTGTTGTGCAGATATATGCTGTTCTGGAAATGAAAGCTGAAACATCAAAATATGTTGTATGGTTCTTGTATACTACATAGAAATTACTGTTTACCAGATGCTTAAGTCGTCAGTTTCGTTTTATAGTTCATTTTTCTTGCCAAAATTGGGTAATATAATTTTTCCGAGGGTATATTGTCCGGCATGTTTAATTTGCAATAGAAAGTCAATTTTCAATCCTTATAATGTTAGAAAAGAAAAAAGTTTCTGTCAATACATTTTTACTCCCTCCTTTTAGCTTACTAGACACATATCTCAAATGATTTTTACTGTAAAATAAAAAAAAGAAATCTATTGTCATTTTATCCTCTTGTATACCAGAGAAGTGATGTTTATACTGTCTATTCTAGCAAGTCCTAGCACTAGTAGGATACTCTTCAAAAGTTGCATCAATATTTTTACAAATTAACATGGAAAGCAGGCAGAAATTGCCCATATATTGTGTAGAATATGATATCTTGATGTGTAAAATACAGCCCGCTTCTTCAAATCTGATTTCCATCCTAAAACTTTACATGGTTGCAATTTCTTTCCCTTTACCGCTTAAGATTCTGTGACATCTCTCTCTACTTGTATATCTGATTCTTTTTCCTCATCATCATCTGATGAAACCACCGTTCTATGATGGAAGGTTTGCTGAATTCTTGTCACTCCCTTTTCCACAGGCCCTATTGCTTGATTTATTGCCAGTACAACATCCTTGACAACCTGAGGGATAGATAAGATGGAGTTAGCAGTGATATTTAAGGCAAATTATGTTATTGTTATGCAATGAACTTACTCGCTGACCACCTTCAACAACAATATCCTGGACGCTCTCCGTGACGCTTGTTCTTGGAGACTCAACTCGAGTCGATGTCTCTTTTAGCAAAGCTGATTTCTGCCTGTTCTCCTCATCTATCTCCAAGGCTCCCTCTTTTGTTTCTTTTCTGACTTTTCCAGATGCAGCAGAAGGAAGAAAATGATATGGTTTTGCAGAAAATACGAACACATGAGCAACTGCTGCAAAGGCCATCTGCATTACCATGTACATGAGAGTAGTTTTGGGATGAAAAGGATTTGAAAATACTTTTTACCCCAGTTAGGAAATTTCTGAAAAATAATAGAATTTTGGTTGTGGTGATTTGCAGAATTCAGAAACACAATTATCACATCTGTATACGTAGGCTTAAACCTTGAAAAGAACATCTTTGTTTTTCGAGGCATCTGAAATTATCATTATTTGTTGACCTATTACATCCAGAAAAAAGGAGGGTTCACTTGTAAATGAGATTCATGGAATAGAGAACTCGTAATTCAGTGGGCTCCTCGTGAATGTTTCAAGTAGTAGAGAATGCATTAAAAGTGTGTAAAGAGTGTGCTACTAGCATTTCTTAAACGCCCAAGTTATGAAATTCTTTCAATTCATTTGCCACCAGGTAGGAAAAAAGGTTAGCTATAAAAAAAAACATTTTGTTTAAAAGAAATAAAACACATAATGATGAGTTGTACACAATAAGCACCTAAATTTTGATACTGAAAATTTGAACTTTTCTCCACAGAAAAAAAAGGTAATTCGCATCAACCACCCAAAAAAAATATATTGAAAAGAATCAACCTTTATTTTTCATTCACTCAAATCCCATTTCCCCAGTATTGCAAGAAGAAGATGAAGATAAACTTTGCAAATTGGATGACAAAATGTATCACTATCCCTTCTGCTAGATAAAAGAGAAAAATATCCGTCAAACTTAGCTTTTAAGAAAATGTTTGTTATATCTTAATGGCGGTTATGAGAAAGACTACAAGACTAAAGAAATATAGAGGAATTACCTCTATGCAAATTAAGAAATCTTGCAAACCAGTTTGGAATTTTCCCTCATTGGGTAGCACTCCAAATGCACACAATACCGCAATACCTACACCTTGCCACCAAGTAGCGAACACAATAGCCTTGAAGCTGATGAACTTTGCAAGTGGCTGTATTGGTTGAAGTCTCTCATGAGTAACATTATAGAACTGAACAAGGCAATATAATGCCCACATCTGGCTGAAGTTTATTACTACTGCTATATATGGATACCTGCAAAATGCGGAAAACCATTATTATTGAACAAAATTGAAGATGACTTTGCCTAATACAAAACATACGAGAGATATATCAGTTTATGATATCAGATATTGGATTCCATCTTGGTATAAAATACTCACCCGTAGTACCACTTGAATTCCCCATCACCATAAACACCAAACAGTTCCAATATAAACGCTAACAATGCACAAACAGTCTTCAGGATCATCTGCACTATATCTTAGTGATATCAGAGTCGTTTTGGAACTACAGTGAACTACAATATTAAGGAAGACTTCAGCAACTTACATATTGAACAAGACCAAATTTTTCTATTGTAAGAAGATATTTTCCAAGCTTGTCTGGATGCCAAAAGAAGTTCCAAAATGATCTATCATCCATGTCATGATTCTCATTTGAGCCATCCAACAAGGATTTACTAAGGTGCTCTGCATATTCATCTTCAAGTAGTTCCACAACCTTTCCTTCACCACCTAGCACATTGCATTTGAGAATAGAGTTAAGTGAAATATTTTCAGTTATGAAATTAGCATCATGATACGTGGTCTTCTAAAACAGGATTACATGCACACTGAAATGAATTGAGAATGAACCAACATATTTTTGCTCTTTGAAGGGTTTGGGGTGATAGGAATGCAAAGAAGTAAGTATAGCATCAAATATATAAGCTGTTGACTTCATAAGCTGAAGTGTTTCCGAAAACCCTTTCCTAAATTTTTATTCCTGTTCCCCAAACTACATCCTTTATGAACAGCTTTCAGTTGCAGATATAACATATGTAACTTCTATTTTACTTTACTTCCTGCATTTCTCAAATAGCCAAGTTGTGATGAGAAGAAGACTAGATATGCTTGATACTAAAGCATCCATAGCCATATTCTCAAGACATTGAGGTTACTGCTAGTAACTTACCAAGACAAGCAATCAGGTATCTGCCAAAAGAATACAGGGCAAAGGCTTCATAGCAGTTTCTTAAAATGTCACATGCTAGAGATAATCTTGGATTCGACAAAGAAATAATCTGGAATAACAGGGAGAGAGAAAACAAAAGTTGAGTTATGTTATGTCTTTCAATTCATATAAGCAAAAACAAAAAAGAAAAAGTCATCAGTCTGGAAAGGTAGTATGAAATTATTTGAAAATTTTTGTAACAATAGTTTGTAAATAAAATTGATTGTTTTCTTCCAGTCTTATATGTGTTAGCATCCGTTTTTCCCAACCTAAGTTTTCCACTGCACATTTTAGCCAAGGGCTTCAATTAATAGGGTTGAACCTTATTATACACCGTATTAATACCTTCAGATTAAACCTCCCTTCTATTTTTATTTGCTTGTTCCTTCATTTTGACTTGATCCTTCTATAAACTTTTGTTTGAATACTTGATCAACTTTTTCTATAACTGCGTTGTCCCTAAGATGAGAAATAATAAAAGGAGGGTCTTGACCATCTAGTACCTTAAAGGAATTCATTTTTATGGGAGCATTATAGGAAGAATAAGCCTATTATCAGTCTATTACCAATTGCTTGAATACTTATACAACCTTAAAACAATTCAAGACTAGATGTAGTTGTTCCTTCAAATGACTAGCCTAACCAAGCCAAAAAGAATCAGGAATGTGTTTCACAGAGTAATAGAACCTTACAGACTCGGTAGCATAGATAGGAACCATTGAAATAACAGCAACAATCCACTTCTGCTCCTGAATGTAAACCAGCTTCGGGTTAGTCAAAGTTGTTCCTAACCTCTAAACATTTTATTCAAGCTAAAAAAGTTGCAACTTGAATATGTGGAAGCGTATGGTGTGTCATTGAATAAAATAATGACCAAACACCACAGAACTCATTCACACCTCATGGCACAGTACAGGTGAAGAAAAAAATAAATAACAACTTGACTGATTAAATAGCCATGAGAAAATTAACTCACTGCAGGATTGTTATATGATTGAAGATGTTGCAGAATGAGAAGGAAAGACAGCACTAGAGCTCCAAACGCAGAACAACCAGCAATTATGGCAGCAGGTGGGCGAAGATTTTTGTATGTTCCTTCAAAGTTTGAGAAATGATTTGGTGCCATTCCTCATGCATCTTTCTCTCTAAACACTTCAGAATTTTACAGTTCAATAAATGGAAGCTTGTCCTCTGCTGTGAATGACCACAATCACATCAAAACATGCGTAATGCAATTTTCATTAATACAATATAGATGATTAAGGTTCAAGTTCTCAATAACAACCATTTAATTATCTGTTTTTTTCTCATTCATCAATATCTCAACCGTTCATGTTTATTAGAATTAAGAAAATGCCACTTGAATCTCATTACCAATTCCATTGTGCTAAGGAAACACACGTGCCTGTACTAAACTTCTAACATATTGTTGCAGGGATAACATTATACAAAAGGAAAATTTCAAGTTTATACACTGTTCTGATATAAATGAATAATCTGAAACTCTCGTGCCGTGTGAGTTCAATTAAGGTGATAAGACCACATAGTCAAAGGATCAATTACCACATTAAGAAGAGAAGCTGTTAAGATAAACATGTCTGATGTTCAGAAAATAATGCAAGAGGATGAACAACACACCATGAATATCTAAGTAGGGATCTTTACACGTTTCCACAAAGATTGACACGTTTTGCTGTGTCACTTCCCAAAAGGACGCGTGTAACTTCTTTCTGAAATCATGAACAAACCAATCCTTAATTTATCCTTCAAATTTTTTTTCTTTCTTACCCGAATTGATGATAAAAGGTCAAATTATTTATACTATTAATTTGTATTATTAATAAAGGAAATTCTTTATTCAACTAATTTATTTTACTGTATATAAATTCTTTTAAACTCAATTAACTACTTATAATAAAATGGGATTACACATATGTCTTATAAAATAGGATTTTCATTCTAACTACTTTTTTTACATTAATTTCTGCTATTACTCTTTAATCTCAATTAATACTCATAATAAAATTATAAAATTAATAAAAAAATATCTATTTTATAATTAGTTTTTCTGAACACATTTTTTATAATGTAATAATTAATTTTTTATTTTTACTAATATATATATATATATATATATATATATATATATATATATATATATATATATAT